>OBUO01000019.1_pt1 | contig 154820 bp, 160 predicted proteins | sample 1475861 | NCBI WGS metagenome assembly OBUO01 (sample SAMEA2579936, study PRJEB22360) | human gut metagenome | biome: human gut; feature: human-associated habitat; material: faeces | place: Denmark | collected 2008/2010
ATATTTAAAACCCCGGGTTTTCCCGGGGCGCTTTCCCATCCCCCCCAGCCGATACAGGCGGTTATAATGATACCGATTCCCGTAAAGATAGTGACATACATCGAAATGCCTATGCTGATTTGTTCGACATAATTCTCCAGCCATGCTTTCATGATCATGTAGCTGACCGGGAAAGCTAGGAACGAGGCGCAGAGTAACAATATCAGGTACTCTTTTATAAATATCGAAAGGATGTTGCCAAGTGTTGCACCATTTACTTTCCTGATAGCGATTTCTTTACGTCGTTGCTCGCATGCCAATGTCACTAAAGAGAACACTCCGAATACAGCAATCAGAATACAGACAACAGCTACACAACTCAGTAGTTTCAAAAGGGTCTGCTCCGATTTGAGATAGTTGTCATAGGTCTCCTCCATATTGGATAATCTGATTTTATTTTCCGGATATTCTTTCTGACATAGCTTTTCAATGTCTTTTTTAAGTTTGGGCCATTCGCCTTCTCTATACTTTATCAGTACATCACCTTTGCCCAGGTCGAATCCGGAAAAGCCTTTGGCTATAAATGCGATAGGTTTTATGGGAGTGGTAGGCGATGTCGTATGGAAGTCTTTTACCAAACCGATAACGGTTGTCCCCGTTCCGTTGGGTCTGATTAGTTTTTTCCCAATCGGATCATTCCATCCGAGTGCTTTGGCCGCTGCCTCATTGATTACAATAGTGCCGGCATCCCTCTCTCCTTCTTTCAGCATCTTTCCTTTTAAAAGGCGGATGCCGTAGAACTGTGCTAACTCTTCACTTTCCATCAGTACTTCCATATCGATCTCTGCATCTCCGGGTTGTTTTCCGTCCCAATCCTTGAAGTGCATAGCCATGGATGCAGTTTTGGGTAGCAGCGAAAAGTGTCCTTTCAGAACCTGAGTGACATAAGGAAACTGCTCTATTTTATCAGCGGCAGGCAATAGATTGTTTTGCGGATACATGCTTAGAGTCGCTATATTTTTGCGTTCTATACCAATATCTGTGGTGCTGAGATAATAGAGTTGCTTCATGATGACACTGATGCAGAAGATAAAGCAGATACTGATAGAAAGTTGAAAAACAATGCTTATCTTGCGTCCCAGATACCCGTATCTGTTTACGGTCTTTTGCTGTATGTTACTTTGTAGCGTTTGTTTGTTGAAGTAGAAAGTTACAGGCAGGAATGTGGCAAGAGAACATCCGATGACGAGGGCGAAGTATAAAAAAGATTCCCAGTAAATATCTCCTTCTTTTACTCCCGACAATTCTTTGAACGGAGACAATACCAATTCTATCAGGGCCATTCCCATAAGTCCTGCAGCCAACAAGATCAGCAGATATTCTGTAACAAGCAGGGTGAACAGATGGAGGTCTGATGAACCGCATACTTTACGTAATGCCAATTCTCTGCTTCGCATCCGTAAACGGCTGACAAACAAAGACAGGTAGTTGATCAGCGAACAAAGAATAACTAATCCGCCTACAATCGAGAAGAATAGGATATAGCTGAACTGGATGGCATTTTGGTCGGCCAGTACAGTATAGTGGCACTTACTGATGGGCATAACCATCAGATTCTGCATGCCGCCCTTGCTGTCTGTTTCGAGTTTCGTTTGTTCCAGTTTTTTCTGAAAAGCTTCGGCATTTACTTCTTTGTGCAATTTTATAAATACATGGAATCCTCCGTGATACCATGCATTATGCCATTGACGTATTCCTCCCGTTAAAATAGAAAAAGGTAAATTGGTATGACGGTTCCATCCGTTGACGATCGCACATACGGTTTTAGGGGCACCATACAGTTTGATTTCCTTCCCGATCGGATTTTCCGTACCGAAAAGTTCCTTGGCCGCATGCTCTGTCAGTGCTATCCGCTCTTCCGATTCCAGGAAATCAAGGCTGCCGGAGAGTACTTGTATCCCGAACATATGCATGAAGCAAGAGTCTGCATTGATTTCATACAGTTGCCGGATAGCGCCATCGTCTACTGTCACTTCCTGTTCATAAAAAAGAAAACCGCAGGCATCTTCCACTTCCGGAAACTGCTTTTCTAAAGAAGTGGATACCGGATATGGAATTGTTGTTGTAACGCCTGTGTCACTTAATGCCGATTTCTGATACACCAAATGAATACGGTCAAAACCTTCATGGAAGGTGTCGTATGTCATTTCGTAACGTATCCATAAGACAGCAAGCGCAAAACAGGTAAATCCGATAGCTAATCCTAGGATGCTGATGATACTCTGAATCTTGTATTTCAGCAAATTCCTACATGCAATTTTCAAATAATGTCGTATCATATTATTAGATCCTTTTTTATTCTGTTTTTACTACTTCCGCCGGATTTTGTTTGGCTGCATTCCACACTCTCCAGAAGATGCTGATGACGATGATGATACCGATACCTGCAAACAGGACGATATATATCCAAAATGGGGTGGAAGTTTGTCTGACGTAACTTTCTATCCACACTCTCATCATTCCATAGCTTGCCGGGAATGCTATAAGAGCCGCGACAAGCAAAAGGACGAAATATTCTTTGATGAACATCTGCAGGATACTTCCTATGGTGGCTCCATTCACTTTGCGGATAGCGATCTCTTTGCGTCTTTGTTCGCACGACAAAGTTACTTGCGAAAAGATGCCGAAAATAGAGATAATGACGCATACGATAGAAACGATCCCCAACAGGGTCATCAACGCACTTTCGGAACGCAGATATTTATTATACTCCTCTTCCTCGTTATAAAGTCTCAAGAACGAAGAGGGAAAATCTTCTTCTTTCATTTTCCGGATCGTATCTTTGCAGGCCTCCCAGCTCCCTTCCGTAAACTTAAAAAGAATACTGGCACGAGACCATAGATATTTCTGCTCTTCAGTGCGGACAAAGGCGAGAGGGCGTGGAGCGATAGTGGGTGGCAGGTAGCTGAAGTCCTTCACCACTCCTACTACTGTATAATATGTCCGATTGTGTTCATATTCTGAGTAGAACTGTTTTCCTACTGGATTTCTCCATCCGAACGTCAGTGCTGCCGTTTCATTAATGATGACATCTCCGGGAGAGTTCTTTTCGGATAGCCACTCCCCTTCTGTCAACTGCAATCCATAAAAGTCGAAGAACTCTTTGCCCGAAGGTATCAGGCCGACGGAATATGTTTCATCAGTGGTTTCATTGAGTCCGTCCCAGCCGTTAATATCTGTATACATCATAGGTCCTGTAGGGACTATCGGGAAGTAGTGAGGAGGCAGAGCTTCAGTCACCATAGGTAAATTGGCGATCTTAGAACTCCATTCATTAATATCTCCTTTCATCCAGACAGCAACATTGCCTATATTGTGGCGTTCTATTCCCAGATCTGTGTTTTTCAGATAATAGAGTTGTTTCATCATGATAGTGGTGCAGAAGATGAAGCCCAGACTGATGATCAATTGTGCTATCAGTCCGAGCCGGCGGAATATTCCGCGCTGGGGACTTCCTTTTTTATTGCGAATACTACTCTGTAACGTACGGCTTCTGAAGTAATATAGAGGAATTTGTGAAATACCGAAAGATAAAACGATGACTGCCAGTATGTAAATGATGACTTCTGTATACAGCGGGGTAGCTTCTGATATCTGAGCCAGTTCTATGAAATGGGGTAAGCAGGCCTCGATGAAAGCCATGCCCAGCAGAGAACCGGCTAGCAAGACAATCAGGTATTCGACAGATAGCAATGCGAACAACGAACGGTTGGTAGATCCACAAACCTTTCGGAGTCCCAGTTCACGACCGCGCATTCGAAGACGGCTGACAAACAGGGTCAGATAATTGAATAATGAACATACAATGACCAATACTCCTGCCATTGCAAAATAGCGAATGTAGTTGAATGAAATAACGATCTCGTCTTTTTGCAGATAATCAGAATAGCGGAGCGAAGTAATCGGGGTAAAATTCAATTTACCTAATGTACTCTCTTTCTCCTGTGAGGAAGCATCGAGGCTGCTTATCCTTTTTTGAAGAGCTGATTTGTCGGTATCCGGCAAGATGCGGACAAATATCTGTTCTGAATTGCTTTGCCAGCTTGGATGGTGGCGTGCCGGAAGCAAGGCCCCGTATGAAAGATTTGAATGTTGCGACCATCCGCTGACAACGGCACACACTTTACATGGCCGGCTTCCCAACTCAATCTCTTTTCCAAGAGGACTTTCGTTGCCGAACCATTCTTTCGCTACCGCTTCGGTTATGGCTATCTCGTTGCTCTTTTTCTTTAGAAAATTGACATTGCCTTGCAGGATACGCACATCAAACATGCGTATAAACGCAGAGTCCACCTCAATGGCCAATAAATCCCCACCCTTGTCTTTGAATCGAAGATTGGTTTTGAACGGAGATATGCCACATATATCTTCAATCTCAGATATGTTCTTCCGTAGATACTCTATAGCCGGATAAGGCATTGAGTTGCTGAGCGTGCCGTCTGTGATTGTGAGTTGTGCTCTTACCAGGTAGATGTCGTCGGCTCTCCGATGAAAGGTGTCGTATGTCATCTCGTAGCGTATCCATAGTGTAGCAAGGGCAAAGCAGGTGATTCCTACAGCTAGTCCGATAATGCTGATAATACTTTGGGTTTTATATTTCAGCAGATTGCGGAAAGCGATTTTAAAATAATGTCGTATCATTCGGGTTCTTGTTTTTACAAATAGTGTTTCAAGAAGTATGCCAAAAAGCCAACTTGTTGAAACACTATTATTTATGTGCTTGTGATGTTAAAACACACTGTGTGAATTAGCACGATCATAGTGCGCATGCGCACAAAAATACAAATTTACTACTCTCCTTTCAATACTTTGGCCGGATTGATATTGGCAGCTTTCCGTATTTGCCATATCAGAGTGGCCAGTGATATGAAAGCAGTCACTATGGCGGCAATTGCAAACAGCCACCAGGATATAGGAGCTTTGTTGGCGAATCCTTCCAGATATTTCGAAATGATATACCAGGACAGAGGTGCCGAAATGATGAATGCCATTCCCAGGATAATCGAGTATTTCTTTAATAGAAGCGGATAGATCTCTTTCAGGGTAGCGCCGTTTACCTTGCGTAGTGCTATTTCACGATATCGCTGACGGATGTCGAACATGGATAATCCGAACAGTCCCAGGCAAGATATAAGAATGGCAATGATACTGAACAGGGAGTATATCTCGGCAGTTCGCTTGTCTTCCTGATACATGGTCGCTATCTCGTCTTCTAAAAAGCTGTATTCAAACTCACCTTCGCCCAGTATTTCATCGCGCAGCTTTTTCAGGAAGGCAATGGCTTCTTGCTTTTTTCCGGGAACGATTTGTGCCATCAACCGGTCTCTGTAGCTGCCCCGCGGATCTTCGTAAACGATAAAGAGCGGAGGAGTGGTTTTTGATAAATGGCCGATTTTGAAGTCCTTGATCACTCCGATAACCTGATATGGAGGATTCTTCTTCATTTCTTCGGATTTTGACAAGGACCACCACAATCTCCTTTCAGGCTGAATCAGGGCTGTTTCTATATTATCTATTTCCAGAAGTGATTTGGCCGATTCGTTGATGATCATTTTATAATCAGTCCATTGGTCGACAGAATCATTCCATAGGCGGCCTTCTTTTAGCTGAAAGCCGAACAGTTCAATATATTTATTGCTCAGGCTGCTGTAAATAACTTGCTTGAACTCGTCCCGCTGTGCATTCCGCACATTGATATAATTGTCATCCAGCTGATTCGGGTTCTCTCCATATTCCCAACGGATAAAGAGCGGGGAATGATCCATCTCTTCTTTGATGTAGGCCAGATTACTTTTCTCTCTCTGCTTCCGTCTCTCCCACTCTTCGTCTGATATATTTATATCATACGAAGAGCGTTCGGCGTATAACTGACATTGAATGATGTCCTTGGTGGTATAGTTCAGATCGGCAGACAGCATGAAGCGGACTTGCTTCGTGAAAAAGAGGGAAACAATAATAAGTACAAAGGTGATGATGTATTGAACGAATAAAAACAGCACACGGGATACGATGGAATGTCCTCCCGCATTTACCGAACGGATAGATACGGAAGGTGAAACGTAGTTGTATCTGATGAATGGATAAATAGAAGTCAATAATGGCAACAGAATCAGGATTCCTACGGATAATGTGGCACTAAATTCCGTATTGGAGGTTTGCGGTATCCGGAGCACATGTTCCATCATGCCACCGGTTATTTCGATAATGCACCAGGATATGCATAGAGCCATGCCTGTCAGGATAAAGTTTTCAGTGAAAATCTGTGCGAATACATCCTTTGCGCCGGCACCATATACTTTTTTGACTCCAAACTCTCTGGCACGCTTGAGCATCATCACCGTATAGATGTTGATGAAATTGAACAAGCCGATTATCAACAAAGCAATGGTGACAACGGCAAGTACTAAGATATTATTGTAGTTGCCTTTCCGGATATTGTTATTATAAACGCGGACAGTCTTATCGAAATAGAAATCTTTTAATGGAAAGAACTGCAGGCGGGTCGGTGCATCCATATGGCACCTTAACTTCATAAACTTCTCGTTCTTGACGTTCAGTTTCTTAAAGTCCGTTCCGGGTATCAGTTGTACTAGACTATTGCTTAAACGCGACCATGAATGTTGCAATCGTTCGGATATAATAAGGTCGAAATCTAAAAAGCTTTTCGTCGTCGGCTCTCCTATTACTCCCGTAACTGTGACGATGTCCCCCGTGCTGTAAGTCATTGTTTTCCCAATAGGATTCTCTTTTCCAAACAATCTTTCAGCCAATCGCCGGGTGATGATGGCGTCATTCGGAGACTTCAGAGATGAAATGCCGGACACGGACGGATAGGGTAATATCTGCAGAAACACACTGTCGGTCACTACGGTTTTTACATTATATATCTGTTTCCCTACTGTAATCCTGTCTTCCGGAAAGTTAATCCATCGGGTACTTTTCAGGACAGACGGGTCGTTCAGCGGATCGATAAAGTTGGGGTCGTTATTCCTATCTTCATTACTGCTTATTGTCCGCCTTCCATCTTCGTACTCGATATATAGCAGATAGGTGTTTTCAAGGTCTTTGCAGAAATGATTTACGGTAACCTCCTGATGGATATACCGGAGGATGATAAGTACACAAGCCAGACTCAAGGCCAAGCCCAGTATATTGATGAATGTATATGTTCTGAAACGTGCCAGAGCCTTCCAGGCCAGCCTTATGGTTTTCATGTTTGTATGATTTTGAGTTTGATTCACCACGGAGTAACACAGAGTCTGAAAGAGTTTTAACCTCTTGCTTATTAAGATATTAAGAGAGAACTATCTCTGTGTAACCCTGTGCCATTCTGTGGTGAGTTCGATTCATTTTTATATTACTTAAGTATTAATTCTTCTGCCTCGCCAAAGGTATCATATCCTGTTGTAACGACATAATCTCCGGGCTCTAATCCTCCGGTAATTTCATATTGTTGCGGATTCTGGCGTCCGATGGTGATAGGCGTACGTACGGCTTTGGTTTTAGATGCATTGGCTTTGTAAATCCACTGTCCGCCGGTGGCCTGATAGAAGTTACCGCGTGGGATGACGATGGCTTGTTCAGGCTGTCCCAATTCAATCTGGACACGGAAACTCTTACCTACACGTACGTTATCGGGCATTTCGCCGGTGAAGACCAGATCGACGTCGAACATGCGGTCTTTTACCTCGGGCACAACTTTTGTGATGCGAAGCGGATACTTTTTACCCTGATAGTTGACAGTAGCAGGCAGTCCGGTGGTAATGCGGTCGATGTAGTATTCGCTCAATGAAGTATGGATCTTATATTGATCGAGTACTTTGATTTCGGCGATACTTTCACTGGAGCCCACCTGCTGTCCCGGAGTAACTTTCACAAAGCTCAGCTGTCCGCTGATGGGTGCTTTCACTACCAGATTGCCCAGACGCTCTGTGGCCCGTTCATACTTCTTACGCTCCCGCTCCATATCGGTTCGTATCAGATCTTTGCGGATGATGGTCACGGCCGAATCGTGGCGAAGACCTTCGCGTTGCAGTTCGGCATTCTTCACCTTGTAATTGTATTCGTCTTCCGACACTTCGAGTTGTGCTTTACTCTTGATGCCCATGCGGAATTCTTCTTTGTCCAACGTGAAACTTTTTTTCAGGCGTGCCAGTTCGTAATTGGTTTCCAGCGTCTGTTGTTTCAGGCTCAGGCTTTTCTGTTCCATTTCGATTTCTTTCTCCTGATAAGTGATGCGTTGCTTCTCCCAGTCGTCCCGCTGGTCTTCGATGCTACGCAGCAAGTCCGGATTCGAGAGGGTCAGAATCGTATCTCCTTTCTGGAGCAAACTGCCTTCCTCGGCTATGATACGCTCTACGCTTCCCGCTTCACGGGTGTTTACTTTAATGGTGAGAATAGGCTGTATCAATCCTTCCACATCGACGTATTCCATAAACTTGTCATCTTTGACTTCGGCTATCTGTATGTTTTCCGACTCGATGCGGAGCTTGCGCGGCCCGGCCGACAGAATGATGACGTAAACAAGGAAAGCGACAAATGCAATTCCTCCGGCTATGTAGAATTTATAGCGGATGTACCAGGGTTTCTTTTCAATTTTAATATCCATATTATTTTGTTTTTTCGATTTGCAGTTTATAATTCCGGTCAGTCTATCAGCAGGTCATAATTCTCGGTAAGCGGCGTTTTGCCTTCAAAGTCGAAAAGAGTAAGGCTGCGCAACGTGTAATACAGACTCCAGTAGTTGTAAAGAGCCGTTATGTAGTTGCGGCGTGCCTGGTCCTTCTCGGTGATGGAAGCGTTTAGATCGAGAATGGTAGACTTGCCCAGCAGATAAAGTTTGCGGGCCACGTCGCTGCGTCGTTGAGCCGTTTCATCGGTTCGCGCGGCTATTCTGACCCGCTGGGCCTGAAGATTAAATTGTTTCACCAGTTTGCGTATGTTTAGTTCGAAATCGGTCTTGTCTTGTTCCACCTGTGTGTACACAAGGTCGCGGTTGGAGCGTGCCACGCGCACTTTGCCCTTGCCCCGTCCCCAGTCGAGGATGGGTAGTGCTACACTCAGGCTGACGTACTGCTGGTCCAATGGCCTCTTGTAGGCGCTTCCCAGCTTGTCGGCAGTTTGTGTCAGGCCGAAACGCAGATAAATATCCGCTTTCAGTCCGGCATTGGCACGGGCGTACGACACGTTGCTTTCGCTCTCCAGTTTCCGGCGTATCATGTTTTGTATTTCCGGACTGTTTTCGTTGGCCAGTAATAAGGCTTCGTGCAGTTCTACACTGAAGTCGGGTACGTGGTCGTTGATTTTCACCTTGAGTTCCTCGTCACTCTGAATGCCCAGATACGAGCGTAGCTCCTGCATGCAGTTGTCCATTTCGATACGGGCATTCATTCGGTTGGTTTCTTCGGTCAGTTTGTTCAGTTCCAGTTGCAGCATTTCGTTTTCGGTGATGGTACCGATGTTGTAGCGTCCCTGGGCATATTGATAGAGTGTGTCTGCGTTAGCGTAATTGGTAGTGGCGGTTTCGTAATTGCTCTGTGCGGTGGCAAGGTTAAAGAATTTTTGAGTAGCACGCGTGGCTACCAGTTCCAGTGTTTCTACATACGATTTCTTTGCTTCCCGGTAGCGGACCGGTTCGATGCGGCGATCCCACTTCAGGCTGTTATATCCGAAGAGCGACTGACGATAGCCTATATTAATAGGTGAAGTCTGCCAGGCTGTCGTGTGGTCGCTGAAGATATCCATTCGTTGTGCTGCCGTTTCCACAAACAGTGAACCGCCGGTCCATGGAATGTTCTGTGTTAAATTCAGAGTAAGGTCGGTGCTGAGCATGTTTTGTTCTACAAACTTCACGGTTCCGTCTCCCAGTGTTACCTTATTGATAGCCCGGTTCAGGTTCGGGTCCGAGGTCAGGCTCAAGGCAGGCAGATAGTTCGCCCTGTAATATTTATAGTTCCAGTAGGCTGAGCGGAAACTGTGGCGTGCGGTTTGTGCGTCGGGTGACTGAAGCTTGGCAAGCTTTACGGTTTCGTCCAGCGAGAGCTCCATCGTGCGTTCCTGTGCAGTTGCCGGAAAGATATAACTGCATCCGGCAATGATAAGTATCGTTTTCAAGTTCATTGTGCATTCCTTTTTCTATAAACCATTCAAAAGCCGTGCCATACATGTAATATTTTGTTTATTAGCAGTTTGCATCTTTATTCCTTACTGCTTTCGTGTGCATATACGCACAAAAATAGTGCGAATTAGCACACACAACACATGGATATAATATGTACCTTTGCCCTCAGGCTAAAGGTAAGTGAATATATCCGGCTTACTTTAGCATCATTACATGGTAAGATAAGATATACGAGATGTATAACCGGTACACGACGAGTTGTACAACTGGTGCATGACGAGATGTACAACTGGTACACGACGAGTTGTACAACTGGTATATCTTATCCTTTAAAGGAAAGTAAATTAGCTCGTAATATAACATGGAACAGCTTGGAAAAATATTAATTGTAGACGATAACGAGGATGTGTTGTTCGCCCTCAATCTATTGCTCGAACCTTATACTGAGAAGATTAAGGTGGCTACTACTCCCGATCGCATCGAACACTTCATGACTACGTTCGGTCCGGACATCATTTTGCTCGATATGAACTTCAGTCGTGATGCCATCAGTGGGCAGGAAGGATTTGAGAGTCTGGAACAGATTCTGAAGATCGATCCGCAGGCCATTGTGATTTTTATGACGGCTTATGCCGATACGGACAAGGCTGTGCGTGCCATCAAAGCAGGTGCAACGGACTTTATCCCCAAACCATGGGAAAAAGAGAAACTGCTGGCTACACTCTCTTCGGGCATGAAACTCCGGCAGTCACGTCATGAAGTGAATATGCTGAAGGAGCAGGTAGAAGTGCTGAGCGGACAGGGTGGACCCGAAAATGAGATTATCGGTGAATCGGAGGCTATGCAAGAGGTGTTTTCAACCATCAACAAGTTAAGCGAGACGGATGCCAATATCCTGATTCTGGGTGAAAACGGTACCGGAAAAGATGTGATTGCCCGCTTGCTGTACCGTTGTTCTCCCCGATACGGTAAACCGTTTGTAACGATCGACCTGGGCAGTATTCCCGAACAGTTGTTCGAAAGCGAATTATTCGGATACGAGAAAGGTGCTTTCACCGACGCACGCAAAGCAAAGGCGGGACGCATGGAAGTGGCGACAGGGGGTACTCTGTTTCTGGATGAAATAGGTAACCTTTCGCTCCCTATGCAATCGAAACTGCTCACTGCGATAGAGAAAAGGCAGATCAGCCGGTTAGGCTCTACTCAGTCGGTACCTATCGATGTCCGCCTGATCTGTGCGACGAATGCCGATATCAGGGCAATGGTGGATGAAGGTAACTTCCGTCAGGATCTGCTCTATCGCATCAATACGATAGAAATTCATATTCCTCCTCTACGGGAGCGTGGTAACGATGTCATTCTGCTGGCCGAGTTCTTTTTAGAGCGCTATGCCCGCAAATATAAGAAGGAGATGCACGGGCTGACGCGCGAGGCAAAGAATAAGTTACTGAAGTATAATTGGCCGGGCAATGTACGCGAGTTGCAACATACCATAGAGCGTGCCGTGATTTTGGGTGACGGCTCCCTGCTGAAGCCTGAGAACTTTCTTTTCCACTCTTCTGTCCGGCAAAAGAAAGAGGAAGAGGTACTCAATCTGGAATTGCTGGAACGGCAAGCGGTAGAGAAAGCCATGCGGCTGAGCGAGGGGAACATCACCCGGGCAGCCGAGTATCTTGGTATCACCCGTTTTGCTCTTTATCGTAAACTTGAAAAACTGGGCTTATGAAACGCTATTCCATCAGTGTGGTGCTGCACATTCTATTGTTGGTGGTGCTCTCCATCGGAGGATACTTGCTGTTCTGTTACGAATTATGGTTCAGCACTCTGATTGTGGGCATCCTGCTGATCGCTACAGGCGTTCATCTCTATTCCATCCAGATGAAATTGGCAGGCATGATGAGACGACTGACAGACTGCATCCGCTTCAATGACATGACGCAGAACTTTCAGCCGCCGTTTAAAAGCAAGATGATGGTTGAACTGGCGGACGAACTCTCTCAGACACTTAGGTTGTTCCGCGGACGCCTGCTCGAGGAAGAGATCAAGCACCAGTATTACGAGAACCTTTTAAATAAGGTAGATACGGCTGTGGTGGTGACTGACCGTTCGGGCCGGGTGGAATGGATGAACCGTGCGGCCGTAGCACTGGTCGGACAAGAATCCCGGTTGCCTCAGGAGTGGCTGACCACCTCCTGGAACGAGACGCAGGTGGTACGTATCCGGCAGCAAGGAGCCTCGGTAGAGATGGCGGTATCATGTACTTTGTTTGCCGCACAAAATAAGGAAAGGCTGTTGGTCAGCCTGAAAAACATCCATTCGGTATTGGAACGTAACGAGATGGAAGCCTGGCAGAAGTTGATACGGGTATTGACCCATGAAATAATGAACTCTATCACTCCTATCATTTCATTATCCGAAACATTGAGTGAACGCGGAATACCCGAACGGCTCAGTGAGAAAGAATACGGAGTGATGTTGCAAGCCATGCAGACCATCCATCGGAGAAGTAAAGGGCTGCTCGGTTTTGTGGAAAACTACCGTCGGTTGACTCGTATCCCCACTCCTGCCCGCACATTGGTAGCGGTGGACGAACTCTTTTCCGACCTAAGGAAACTCTTCCCTGATTCGTTCATTCATTTTGCGGCAACACACAGGGGGGCCACTCTGTACATTGATCGTGCCCAGATAGAGCAGGTGCTGATCAATCTGATTAAAAATGCCAAAGAATCCTGCGGACAAAATACTGCACCGCAGATAGAAGTAGAGTTGGAACAGGTCCCCGGAAAAGTTTGCAGTCTCACGGTGCGTGACAACGGCGAAGGCATTCTTCCGGAAGTGATAGACAAAGTATTTGTTCCGTTCTTTACGACCAAGCCATCGGGGTCCGGCATCGGACTCAGTTTATGTAAGCAGATCATGAATCTGCATGGCGGCACCATTACAGTCTCCTCAGAGATAGGGAAAGGAAGCTGCTTTACACTGATGTTTCCGGGAAGATAGGGGCTGTTAACCCCTATCCAATCCGCTCATGTCCGGATTGAGTTCTTTTACTGCGTCGCGCACTTCTTTCTTGGTGGCTTCGCTGTAGGTTCCGGTTTGCTGTACGGGAACTTTGTCTTTAAGCACTTTTTCAGCCTTTTTTTGTTCTTCTGATGAAGTTTTCTCTTTTTCGGTATTCATAAGTCCGATCTCCTTTCTTTTATTAATAATGATATAAACGCCATTACAGATGGTTGGTTCACTATGTTTTAGTTATTTTCTGTTTCTAATTCTTTGATTTCTTTGTTGAGGAACACCGATAATATGGTTCTTACGACGACAATACCTCCCAGAATAATCAGTTCGTTCATTGTAGGTTCCAATACCGTTTTCAATATGTCCGAAGCGATAAGGAACTCCAACCCCAATAGCAGGTAAGTGCCGAACACGGCTCTCAACTTTCGGATATTGGTCGGGGTGTAAGCTCCGGTTATTCTCTTCAGTTCATTGATAATGAAAGAAATAATGGCAATAAGCGCGCCATAAGTTACGATTAGCAAACTGATGACGCTGATGATAGTAGCAAGTAGATTTAAAAATTGTGTAAGCATAAGAGTTGTTATTTAGGTAATGAATAAAGCGGGTTACCTGTTTCGTCTACTTCGGTCCGGTCCTTTACGCTGACGCAGGGAATGGAAACAGAACTGTCTATAAACAAGGCTATGCCGACAAGGGCAATAAGCCGTATCGGTTTGGGAGTTTTCAATCTCATGACATTCGTTTTAATAGTGATATTTCTGTATTATACATTTGAAACGGCATTTAGTTCACTACTTTCGGAAATATAACTTGAAATACCGCTTTAAAATCTATCTAATAGTATCAAACTTCATTAACACGGAGAACTTTTTCTATTTTTTATTGTCTTTATAGCATAATAATAAAATGTAGAACATATGGCAAAAGTAATTAACAGAGATGTACCTATCGCAGAAGAGAATACCACTCTTACCGGCCAGCCGGCAACAAATATGTATGACGATTGGAGTGAAGAGATGGAAGACCGTGCAGACAATGTGTATGATGATACCAAAAAGAAATCTGCCGGAAACAAAAAGTCAAAAGAGAAGAAGCTCAAGGAGATAGATGAAGTAGTAAAAGAGGATCTTGAGTAACTGTTCTCTGTCGTTTGTTTGGTAAAAGAGTCCCGATTCCATCAGAACCGGGACTCTTTTAATGAGTAATCCTCTTTTTTTATTTCATATTCAAATATATGACGGACAGGGTGTTAAAAAATAAATATCAAAAAAACGTTCCTCCACTATTGTATATTAAAAAATAGTCCCTATCTTTGCACCGCTTTTGAAAGGAACTTCCCTATAAAACGGGGTGTAGCGCAGTCCGGTTAGCGCACCTGCTTTGGGAGCAGGGGGTCGTGGGTTCGAATCCCGCTACCCCGACAAAGAAAAAGGAAGTTCTCTTTTTTTACAAGTATTTCGGGGTGTAGCGCAGTCCGGTTAGCGCACCAGCTTTGGGAGCTGGGGGTCGTGGGTTCGAATCCCGCTACCCCGACAAAGAAAAATGCTGATATTTAAGTTTTAGAACTTGATTATTGGCATTTTTTTTTCTGCTAATAGTCATTAAAAAAAAAGAGTTTAATTGCATTATTTGGATGAATTTTGGGCATTTCGGATGCCGAATCATGCAAAAATCATGCAAATCTTGAGTATTTATTATGGCTTCTATTAAATTGTATTTCGACAAACGTGTGAATAGGAAAGATGGAAAGTTTCCTCTTAAAATTAATGTCACACACAAAAGGCAGCAGGCCTTAATCAATCTTGGTGTTTTATTATCTCCAGATCAGTGGGATTCCACAAAAGGAAAGGTGATCAATGGTCCTAACAAGTCATTCCTTAATGGCTATATCTCCCAGCGAGTGCATTGTGCTGAAACGGAATTATTGAATTTAAGGATTGCCGGAAAGTTGGACTTAATGACAGGAAAACAGTTCAAGGAGCATCTTCAACGAATATTATTGAGGGGAAAATTAGAGGAGAAACAGGAAGAAACTGGATGTTCTTTTGTGCAGTATTATACAAGGTTTGTGGAAGGAAAGAAAAATCCCCAAACGAAGGCAGTCTACCAATATACACTTGATCGCATATGTCGTTTTGTGGATGTACCAGATAAGTTTAGATTTGAAGATGTGACCTATGCTTGGCTAAAGAGTTTTGAGATTCATCTTTCAGAGACCTCTAAAGTTAACTCGATTAGTATTCACATGAGAAATATCCGAGCTGTATTTAATGATGCTCTTAATACTGAAACTATTTCATGTTATCCATTTAGGAGATTTAAAATAAAACAAGAGGCAACTGCAAAAAGGGCATTGACTCCAGAGGAACTTGTGACTCTAAGAGATTATCCTTGCGAAGAGCATCAGAAGCAATATGTTGATATTTTTATGTTAATTTTCTATCTTGTAGGCATAAATACTGTTGATTTATGTCGTTTGGAGAAAATTAGAAACGGCAGAATTGAATATCGAAGGGCTAAGACTAAGAAAATATACAATATAAAAGTAGAACCCGAAGCAGCCGAGATAATCGAACGATACAAAGGAAGTAAGTATTTACTTAATATTCTTGAGCGTTACAAGAATTATAAAGATTACGCTCACAGACTTAATGAAAACCTCCAAGAGATCGGAAGTGTTGAACTAGTAGAAAAGGTGATTAATGGTAAAAGAAGACGAGTAAAAAAACGCTTTCCCTTATTTCCAGAGCTAACGGTTTATTGGGCGCGTCATACATGGGCGACAATAGCACATAAAATAGGAGTGTCAAAAGATGTTATTTCATTGGCCCTTGGTCATGAATTTGGGTGTAAAACTACAAGTATTTATATCGATTATGATATGGAGAAAGTGGACAAAGCCAACCGACAGGTGCTTGATTATTTAGAGAACTTGAAATGAAATACTGTTGAAGAAAAGAATAATATTGCCTACGTTTCCCAACGTAGGCAATATATACTGAATACTAAGCATGAGAGTTTTTTTAGTCCTTGCTCTAAGAAATAGATTTTTAACTAAACTTCGCTTCATGCGATGTAGTGGAGAGGGGATATATATATTTGAAGCAAACTCCCCTCTCTTTGGTTGATACACACTGGATTTATAATAGAGGGATAAGTCTTGTTTCACAACAATCTAATAAATTATTACTTGCGTGTTCCCGGCCATCTATTCACATTCAAACAGCCCAATGGTCATGTTGGTGTTATTAATTATATTGCCTGCGTTTCGCAACGTAGGCAATACACTGTACAATTTTGTTTAGCGTAAAAAACATCTTCGCTTCTTCATTTTGTAGAAGCAGTACCAACAATTATAAAATTATACTATGCAAAAGTGAAAAATGTAATATCATACATTTACTATATACAGAAATCTCTTTTTCTGTTTTCCTATCTTTTACACTAACTAAACATAATCGAGTGTTCCGTTTCCCAACGAAATATTAACCGATGCAAATATAATATTATATAATTAAAACATAATATATACTTGGATAAAAATACACCTTTTTAGAAAATTTTATTTAGGATTTTCCTGTTTTAAAGATATGCACTTTTTCAAGGAAGGGGGAGTACCAATAAATAGTGATTAGCACGCGCTCTTTAAGTTAGCAAAGGGAGATCTGAGACACGGGAAGGATAAATCTTTAGGTGAGGATATGAAAACAAAATCCCGCCTCTTATCACTAAGAAGCGGGATAGAATAAAAAGATTACTATTTATGAATAGCTTTCTCGAGAATGACCGATAGTGCAAGAGGGGTAATATTAAGCCATTCCCATATAAAACAAACTACCTTCCGCGTTTCTCAACGAGGATTTTGTGGCAAATAATTTAATGAAAGATTTTTTAGAAAAAAGTGTACATATAAATTATAATTCGCTTTAAACCTACTTTTTTAATTCCTGCTTCTTATCACTAAGAAGCAGGACACTATTAACACATTTACGCTTGGAGAAGGTACTAATCACTGTTTTGCCTTCAAGAGGTATTTATTCCCCTCTTTTTCGTACTTAAAGATTAAAAAAAGAAATTGATTTCGTCACATAGTGAATGAAATGCTTTCCTTAGCAATCTTTTTCATTCACAGGTTCCCCTTTTTCATTCAACAATACAGTTATCTCTTCAGTTGATTGGTCTTCTTTGATTGCTGTTACAATTATCTTGTAAACCTTTCCGTTTTCTTTTTCAGCAACGAAAGCCTCTTTAACTATAGTTCCTTCGTAATCCTTGGACAAAGTACTCTTGACTACTTGCGGAAGCTCTTTGACAGTAATCTTTGTGAATTTGTCTTGAGATGTTTGTTGATTCTGTTCCATAGCGGGGAGCTTAACCGGTTCTTGTGCAAACGCTACTGCGCTGCCCATCCCCATAACCATTGTCAATGCTACTAATACTTTCTTCATAATTACATTTTTAGTATGGATAATTAAAACTAACTTTATCTATCAAAGAGCAAGGTGTATGCCAAAGTCTTATAATAAGTATAATATGCTGATAAATAGATTATTATATAATATGACTAAAAAAAGGATTGTAGAAAAAGTGTAGAATCGCTATACATATTGTGGCATAATTCCCCAAAATCACCTTGTGTATTTCAGTAGATGACCTTGTATATTCGATAAATAACGGGACTTTTATCTATAGGGAAACTACCATATCCATTGAAGTAAGTTATTAAATAGGGGTAATGATTTTCCAAAACAAACCCCGCCTCTTATCACTAAGTGGCGGGGATACATATAAAAATTTAACTTAAACACTGAGTGGGGATCATTTATTAGTGAAGAGATATGTATCCCCTAGTGTAGATTGGAGATTTTTCTTCTCCTTTTCTATAAAATATAAGCAACTCCCGCGTTTCACAACGAAGTGTTTTTATGGCGAATAAATATATTTTTGCACAAAAGTATTTCATTAATACATTCCTGCATACTATTATTGGTTAAAAAAGTTAAACTATGGAGAACTCTACTTTAATTTACCTATAATTAGGTATTCTCCGTTGTATCTCATTTATATTTTGTCGTAATACCTCATAAATGCAAAGTGTTTTCTTCTTTCGAGATACCCTGCTTCTACCTCTTTTACCTTAGCCTCCATCTCCATGGCCGACGACATATATGCCCTATGGCCGGCTCTGCCCGGATCTGTCATTCCTTGACTCCAAAAATACCATACGAAACTTATGAACCACTCTGCCAGATAAAGTATATAGAAACTCAAAGGGCATAAGGTCAGCATCCATGGAGTAAACAGGATAGCCGGTAAAACAGGGAGTATAAAACACTCAAAATACTGTTTTTGATGTATTTGCTCATGTCGGATCAATGCAGGCGGACATTCTTCTTTCCTTCTTTTAGTCAGGATAATGCCAAATAACATGATTGTCGAATACCCCGGAAACAGCATGCGTTTTGCAAGCCGGCTGTTATAAATAATAAGTTTCATGTCGATGTAATTTTAATGGTTGCCGCAAAGTTCGCATACTCTTTTCAGGGCGTAAAGGACATCCTAGTTCTTACGGAACTTGGAAAACACCTCGGACGGGGAGTGAAAGCAAAGCGAATTAAAAACAGTAGAAATCATTTAATAAATTACGATTAGTATGGCAAAAGCAAGTTGGTGCAATGTAAGCCCCATGTCAGGAAGTGAGAACGGGACTTTAACAATCAGTGCGGCAGCACATGCCGGACGGGAGGCCCGCAGTACGACAGTGACCGTCACGGCTAAAAACGGAACGAAGCCCTCGGCCAGTATAGCGGTATCACAAGCCGGCGTAGGAGTGCAATTAACGATGGATACCTCTAAACCGGATTTACCCGGAGAAGGAGGGTCTGTCACTATTAACGGGAACTCTAACAGCCCGACATTGAAAATATCGGTTCCTCTGATTAACTTTCCGGGGGTTACCGCTTCCGCAAAATTCAATGCTCCGGGAATTACTGACAAAGTGCTTGCCGCCTCAGAGACGGTTACTATCCCAGGAGACCCCGGAGCGAACGGTTCTTATGCGTTTTCCATCAAACTGGAAATAGCCCGCAATCCGTTGCCCACACCGTTAGCTCCTAATGTTGACGTGACTGACAGTGCAGGAAAAATGGTAAGGTGCCAATTTAAATGGGCAGCGGGAGCATCTGCTCTTTCGGTGAACAAGTCCTCGCTATCGCTTGTGAATGCAGGGACAGGACAAACGGTAGACGTTACCTCCAATGACGAATGGGCAGTATCATAAGAAAAAAGGATAGGTTGCGATTTAGACGTTTCCTATCCTTTCTCTTTATATCCGATTAAGAGACGTTCCAATCATCATTGGAAGTAACATTTACGGTTTGCCCGGTTCCACCGTTAACCAATGACAAAGAGGACTTGTTCACTGAAAGAGAAGACGCACCCGCTTTCCAAGTGAAAGTACATTGTTTAGCTGAATTGGTATCATCCGTCAGCCTAAAAGTCACTACAGCGTCAACCGGAAACATCGAAGCGGGAAAAGTTAATGTCGCCACAAAGTTAAAACGCCCCGATGCTCCGGGGTCCCCCGGAATAGCCACATTATTTCCTATATTCCCACCGTTTACCGCCACTTTTACATAATTATCGTCTATAGGCATATCTACTCCCATAACTCTTGCGGTACAGGTCCACTTTAATTTTGAACTATTAGACGTTCCGTTTATGTTAACGACTCCTCCGGAAGAGGGAAGGTCCGGTTTGCTTGTATCCATGGTTGTGGATACCCCTGCACCTGCCTGAGATACCGCTATACTGGCTGAGGGTCTCGTTCCGTTTGCCGCTGTTACGGTAACTACTGTATTTCGTGCTACACGTCCTGTGTGAGCACCCGCACTGATTGTCAAAACGCCATCTCTCTTGCCTGACATGGGGCTTACATTGCACCAACTTGCTTTTGCCATAATTGTAATTTATTAAATGATTTATTTCTACTGTTTTGATTCGCTTTGCTTTTACTCCCCGTCCGGGGTATTTTCCAAGTTCCGTAAGAACTAGGAATCAAACCACCTCCCACATGATATTTGATTCGACCCGTACCCTGACCTGCCCTCCTTCTGAGGGTATTTCCACCTCCCCGGGCAGAAGTTCGATGAAAGGCGGGGCGTTCTCCCCGTCCATGTCCGGGGTGTAATTGGATTCCCGCTCGGCAACCTCGATATCGAGCACCAGGGATGTCGGCTCCTTCATGGGTTCTTCATAACCGTACTCTTCGCAAGTTACCAGTACACGCCTTCGGGCGGTTCCGTTAAGCAGCCGGATATCATCCGAGGAGAGCAGGTCCTGAATGAATTTCAACTCTGTTTTCCTCTTGAATCCTGTATTCAGCTTCATTTTTTGCAGGAGGTCGGGCCTTGGACGTCCGGTTATATAATCACCGCCCTCTTCATCGAATGTCCGGTAGTTTTCATCATCCCCCCGGTCAAGGGAGTAAATCATTTTCCCCGGCATTTCTATCACTTCATAGCATCCCAAAGAGTTTCTGAAGAGAAATGACAGTCCGTTTTCTGACACTTCCCCGGGTGTGAAAGAGATGTCAAAGGCTTCTTCGGCCGGCACCAATACCCGGATGAATGACACGATCTGGTTATACCTGTGGAAAAACTCCCGCCGGATCCGCCCTATGTTTAAAGCATAAATTTCTCCGGCTGTCCCTTCAGGCAGTTTTATTCTGTTTCCATATTCGGATTCCACCTGTATCCTTTTGTCCGGATGAATGAAGATCAGGGGGGAGACTTCGGTTTCCCTTATCGCAATATGCTTCCCGCGGGTCCGCGTGGTAAAGAGGAATTGCGATGAATAATCCCTGAGCCGGTTCAGGATAAAGTCCGTTCCCCTGCCGGCCATTTCCCTTGCCGCCTGTTTGCTGATCCCCCCGCATATCGCCTTGCCGGTGAGTGTCCGGGTTTCCTGCCCTTTTACCTCAAGCGTGTAACTGGCCATAAAACCGGATACGGGCAGGATCAGATCCTCCGAGTCCTCCAAGGGGCCGGAAGTAACGAAGGGCTGCAAGATTTCGGCAATGTCGAAATGGATCCTGTCGCCAAAAGGTACGTAGGAGGCTGAAAACACCTCCTGTGCTCCAACCCTGAGACGGATTTCAATTTCGGCCTCCCCGGAGGTTTTTACCTCAAAGGCGATAGGGTTTGCCACAAAGGCGATCTCTCCGGTTTTTCTGATAATCTCGAAACTCATACGCACTTATGAATGATCGTGTTATTAATGGATAGCGGCCGCGCTTGGGTATTCTCAAGCAGAAAGGATCGCCTTTCCACGCCGGGGGTTGTCATAAACCGGTAAAAGTCCTCCGGGGTCTTGTCAGCCCCGTATCTTTGGCGGTAAATCCCGTAAAGCTCCCGTGTATTTTCCAGGGAGGGCGCCGTCACTATCTTATTTTGATTTTTTGTTTCCATGCTGCAAAAATGACCGTTTGGCACGGTAGTTTAAAGGACAGGATTTATATCTTTACGGCAATGACTCCCGCCCTGTAGTTTACAACCTCCTCCTGTGTAAGCCCCGGTGGATACGGTCTGTATTTGAGCTTCCCCTTATAGGTGTACATGATCTTCCTTCTGTCGGCAACATCCTGCAAGGATGGTGGCGGGTACATGTCGAAATCACCCTCTTCCGGCTTGGTCAGCACCTCTTTTGCCACGACGTCGACCCTGATGATCCCCGGCTGCTCCCGCAACTCCTGCACCCTGAGTTCCATATCCCTGTCGAAATAGGTAAAGACCTTCCATGTCGCCTGCTGCGGAGTCATCGGCACCAATTCCTGCTCCTTGTCCAGGTCGTAGGGCTGCAAGAGTTTAAGGGAACGCAGTTTCACCTGGCAAGGGCGTCCTTTGCGCAGCGGAAGCGCGTACTTGAGGCTTTCGACCATCATTCTTTGTCCGTGCAGCATGACGGGCCGGGAAGTGTCCAGCTTCAGCAGTCCGGCCCTGTCCGGGTTCATCTGCACCGCATAGACATGATCGGCATGCCTCAGGACTGCGTCGTACTCCTTAAAGAACCGGTTAAACGCCCCGTCCTCTCCCCTGAAAACCAGTGAATACCTGTAAACATTCCCCCCGGGGTCCTGGAAGTATTCGCCTTTGGGCCCCCGACAGAGTGAGCTGCCGAAATAATACTCCTCCACAAGGGCCCCGGCCCCTATAATCTGATTGGTTTTCCCCATGGCAAAGCAGAAAGCCAGGGGTGTCTGCTTCTTCTCTCCCTGCTCCTTGGCAGCCCCTCTGAGGGTTGTGTTGATGTTGACCGCCCCCGCCAGATATCCGGGAGTCAGCAGCCCCGTTTTAAATGCCATGGGGACACATTCGTCCTTTCCCGTTATCTCCAGGTAGTCCACACCGGGGGTGGCCTTGTCCCATGGGAAAAAGTCGCTGGATATCCACTTCTTTTTCTTGTTCACGATGTCCCGCTTGTAGTATCTTCCGGTGGAAGGCTGGTAGGTTATGTACAGTTCGTCGGGCACGTCCCGGTCCCCTGTAAATTCCGTAATGATCCCCCCATAAGGCTTAAGGAATTTCTCAAAGGAGTCCGCCGCCGGTTCGGCTTCCTTGAACGATGTGCCCGCCGAGAGCCTGAGCTGCTTTGCGGGCGTGTAGTTTATTTCCGGTTCCGAGGCCTTGAGCGGTGTCCAGTCGGCGGATGCCGTTGCGCCTATCGAATCCTTGAGCAGGCGTATGACGGCTTTCCGGCCGGCATTTACGTAAACCTTGGCCCCGGTACGGCAAAACAGCGCGTCCAGGAACTCGTTGACGGTACAGTCCGGCATCAAATTCCTGTAGTCGATCTCTCCGGTGACAATGGTGTCCGCCACATTGTTGAGCACGACCATCTTGCTGAGCTGGTAATCGGTGGCAAAGGGATTCTCCACCAATGTAAAGCCGTATGCCGAGAATATCATCTCCAATATGCGGGATACCTTCAGGAACGGCGATATCCCGTATCCTGCGGGCACCCTTACATCTACGGCCTGGCCCGATATGACAATCCTCTCGGTCCGTGCTTCCTTCAGCAGGGCGTATGTCTTCCCGTCCGACCCTATGGGGTTGATGAACTCCGGATACTCCGTCTCTTCCAGGGTTTCAGACGCCACCTGTATGCGGAACACGTGATAATCCGCCGGGGTTTGGTAGAGCATCACTTCCTCCAGGTGACGGGCAAGAGCCGCGACGCCTTCCGGGTATTTGATGACCGGCAGTCCCGGAAGTTCCTTGAGTGAAACGTTTTTCCAGGCTTCATACATCAGGCTTTCGTCAAACCCGATGTTGCATACGATGCCCGACTCCGTTGACACGGAGGTGATATTGAGTTTTCCTGTCCGCCGGTAAACCCCGTCGGTCACCACCGCCGCGGCGTCCCGTTTTGGCGCATTGCGGATATCCGGCCGGTGGATGTAATCCACCATCGAAAGATTGTGCCCGGTTGCCGGCAACGTCGATGCGATCGTCTGGCTGCCCTTGTCGGTGTATATGGGCGACGTGTTCTCTATCTCCACGCTGAAATCCCGGGGAAGGTCGAATATCCCTTTCTCTGTCTGAATGGTTAATGCCATACTGGTTGTATTATTGGTCTGTTCTTGTAAATGGTTTCTCTGAACTCTTCTGTAAATCCTGTGCCGCGTTGATGTCGCTCAGCAGGACGTAACTTTTTGCCGGCCGGGAGAGGTTCCTTGAGGCCCTTTCCAATTTCTCCGCCGCCCGGTTCAGACGGTCGATGTCCTGTCCGGGGCGCTCTCTCTCCGTGACCTTCCCTCCCTCGTAATACCCGGGCCATGGATTGGCCGATGTCCGGTTGCGGCGTATGCTTTCGATAACCTTTACCATGTTGACCACCCGCTTGTTCTTCATTTCCGGCACCGGAATGACGTACTCTCCCCTGTGGACGACGCCCGCCACCTCGTAGCGGTCTCCGTCCCCGGTGTAACCTCCCTGGTCATATCTCCCGGAGGCGTTCACCACCCTTTCGGCGCTTACGGGTGTGGAGCCGGCAGCTCCGGAGAGCGTCATGCTCTTTACCTTTTGTCTTTCAGCATTGGCCGCTGCCAGCTGGGCGGCCCCGGTTACTCCCATCAGTGCTGCCGCCACCGGTCCTGCGATCGGTCCCAGTTGCGAGAGCGCTTTCATGATGGCCACGGCCGTGTCGGCAATGATCTGGCTGGCTTTTACGGCAAACTGCACGTCGGCGTATTTCTTCTCGATCTCCAGCTTCTTCTGCGCCTTCTCCGTTTCCAGTCGTTCGACCTCCTGCGCGTTTCCCTGTGCCGCGGCGATCTCGGCGTCATATTTGGCCTCCATATTCGCGATCTCGGCGTTTTGCAGGGCAGAGACAGCCCCTGAAAACAGGTTGGAATAATAATCGAAAGCCTCTTTCCAGAACTGTATCTTGAGCATCTTTTCGGCCTCTGCATATGCTTCGGCACCTATCAACCCCTGTTCCTTCTCCCGCTTGAGGGCCGCCATCTGCATGGCATAGCGTTGCTGGAATCCGAGCAGCCCGTACTTCTCCAAAATCCCGTTTCTGCGCTCTTCGGCACCCCGGGTTATGTTCAGTTTTGCGGTGCTGTACGCTTCTTCCAGCTCCCTTTCCTGCCGGGCGGCCTGATCCTTTGTGACAAGCTCGTTTTTGAGCGCATTGCGGATCAGTTCCAGCCGGGCCCGGTATGACGCTTCCAGCACCTTGAGCTGAAGGTCCGTTTCATCCGGCAGATTGAAAAGGTTGAACTCTTTTTTGAAAGAGGAAAGCATGGTTTCGATCGCCTTTTGCTGCGCGGCCCTGTCTTTGGCGTTGGCCAGCTCCGCCTCCAGTACCTTTTGCCCGGAGAGTTTGACGGCCTGTATTTTCACATCCCCCGTCTGTAGCTCCAGGGCTTCCACATCCTTCCGGTATTCCTTCAGGATACCGAGTCTTTCCCGGGAATTGGACTCCTCCAGGCTCAACAGCAACATGTCGCGCTGCTGCTGCGTAATATGCAGGTTTGCATAATTCAATTCTATCTGTGCCCTGGTGGCCTTGTACGTATCCTCCTGTATGGCCAGTTTTTTATCCCGCTGTTCCTGTAGCAGGGCAACCTCGTTTTCATCCAGTTTCCGCTGTAACTCCAGTATTTTGGCGGAGCTTTCCGTCATTTTTGCCCGGATGTCGGCCAGCTGCCTGAGTTTGGTCCGGGCGGTCTTTTTCTCCAGCCCTTCGAGGATACCTAGCCTTTGGGTGTGAAACCTTATGTCTTCCGCCAGCACGGCCTTATCGTATTGAGCCTGTGTCTGCTGCTGCCTCTCCTTGTTTTCCCGGATCTTGAGCAGTTCCTTTTCATGCCTCTCATTCAGGGCCGAGAGGACCTTGTCGGTCTGCGAGGCGAATCCATCCGGGGTTTCCCGGATAGTTCCCAGCTGCTGCAACGCTTTAAGCTCCTCGTTCAACTGTTGGAGTTTCCGGTTTTTGGCGGCCAGCAGGGCCGGCGTCGAGGCGACTTCCCGCTCAGCCTGGGCAATCTCTTCCTTTTTGGCCTGGATAAGGTCCTTGGTTTTTGCCTCGGATTGGGTATCGACCTTAATGATATCCTGCTGTGAGGCCGTGATCTCCTGCGTAAGTTTCTTTTCTTCCTGGTTCAAGGCTTGTATTTGATCGAATTCCCTTGCAAAATAGTCATGGATGACCCCCTCCGACCAGGCGTCGGAATACCCCTTTACCGCTACGGACAAAGAATTGAACCCTTTGGCGAGCCCCAGTTTGAAACTGTCCCAGAGATTCCGGTTTGCATGGATATCCTTACGTTGTTCCTCCAGTGCCCTTTTTTCTTTCTGGATCTCCTCCAGCCTTGAGTTTGCCGAGCGTATCCTGGCCATGGACAACAGGTTGTCCGTGTAGTCCTTCACTGCGGCCGTGGCTTCCCTGGTGTTGATTGTTTCCAGCCTGAGACCGCCAAGGTATTCCTCACTTAAGGCGTTGAGCCTTTTTATGGCCTCCATCCGCTGCTCCTTGCTTATTTTCTCGTTGCGTGCGATTCCCAGGAGGGTATTCAGTTCCCGGGTTTCGGTGGCTACGGTGTCGGCGGCCTGCGCCCGCACCCGGTGCAGGCTCCGCTCCGCTTTTTCCGTCGCCGTAAGTTCCCTGCGATAAGACACCAGTTTGTATGTTAGGGCGGCGACCACGGTGGCCACTATGGCCAGCGGGCTTATTTTGGTGATTGCATAAAAGGCCTGCATGGCAATCCGGGCCTTGTTGATATTCCCGGTAAGCACCGCCTTGGCGGCGGCAAACAGATAAGTGGATGCGGTGCATGCCTTTACCAGGATGTTGTTGGACGCCACCGAGGCATTATACATTTTCATGGCGGCAGCGCTTCTGAGGATGTTTCCTCTCTGCATGGCCACAACCGAGGCGTAGGCCAGGCTGACCGCCTTGCCCAGCATTAAAAGCCCGTTCCATGTTTTTTGCAGAAGAATAACCGTTTTATAAACCAGAATAAAACCGGTAACCACGGAGATAAGTGTAATGATGCTTTTTTTATGTTCCAATACCCGGAGCGCCACATCTGAAAAACCGAGCTTGAGAGACTGGAAGAGACCGCTCCATTTTTCTTGCAGGGGAAGCAGGAGCCTTCCGATTTCCATCTGCCTGTTTTGCAGCTCCGCGGCTTTTTGAGCGGCCTTGTCCGCAGCCGACACGTAATTCTCCCCCGCTTGTGCGAGTTGCCTGTCCACGATTGCAGCCACCGCTGTCATCAGGTCCCCCGTTTTGGCCATCTCCTCGTTGACCTCCGCGGCCGACAGGCCTAAGTTGTCGAGTATCAGCAGCGATTTACGACCCAGTCCGGTTATGATCGAGTCAGTCAGATAATCCACGCTCTGTCCGGTCTGCTGTGCTTTTAACCGGGCAAACTGCAGGTATTTCCCCAGGTCCTCGAGCGGGATACGAAAGTCTTTGGCGCGTACCGCGGCCTGCATGAGCTCCAGGTCATTCACCGTATCTTTAGTGGCTTTCCTGAGCTCCGAAAGCATCCCCGGGCGGTCGAGTTTGTCAAAAGCGCGCCTGACACCGTCGGCGTTTGCCGCCAGTCTGATACCTTCGGACATCCAGGACCTGGCCTCCGAGATGCTGTTTGCAAAGAAGGAGCCGACACTGGCACCTATACCGGCGAAAAAACCGACTACCGCGGATTTCATCCTGGTAAGGCTGAAAAATGACTCTTTCACCGCCTCGGCTTTGGGCCTTAGCTGCTCCATCGCCTCCTTGGTCTTTGCCAGTTCCGCCTCCAGACGGGCGTACTCTTGGGGTTGTAACGACTTTACCGTATTGTCCAATTCCCTGCGAAGCTGTCTGGCCTGTTTTGAGAGCTGGGCATATGATTTGTCGGCGTTGTTCAGACGGCTTTCGAGCAGGCGGAGCTTCTCCCCGTTTTCCGAGATGGTACGGTTGTTGGCCTTGAGTTGCGCATTCAGTTCCTTATATTCCTTGCTCTGGAGTTTTCCCTGCATGGCAAGCTTTTCCATGGAGGATTTCAGGCGCACGTTCTCCGCCTTGAGCTCTTTGGTGTTGTTGCGCACCTTCAGCATCTCCTTCTGCAACCCGTCCGCATTGACCGAAAGCGTCCAGGTGATATAATCCGGTTGTAATTTTCCCATAACGTTATTTTTAAGGACAAAAATAGGCGGGCCGTCTCCCGGACAAAAGGACAATGTGTCTTTAGGAATCCGTACGTATTTCCATTCTTTGGAAAGCTTCCTGTAATCCGGCATAAATACGGTCGCGGACCTCCTTGCCATATCCGTATTTTATGGTCTGGAGCGAATTGTTCCAGAGGATTCCCCATACCTGGCGGTTATAGATGCCATAGTTTCCATGTTTCTTCATATCCAGGAAGCGGATATAGAGGGGGATGTTGGAAGTGGCGACCACCCCCCGCCCGGAAAATCCGACGCTGTAAACGGGGTTGCGTAAGGCGCTGAGCAGCCGGCCGGTAGTACCCCGCACCAGGCGTCCGTGCCCCTGTTCCCGGACAAGGTTCCGCCCCTGTCCGACCTGAGTCGGATAGATGGCAGAGGTATACACCCTTTCGGTGGCGATCAGGTGTTGCGCCTCGAAAATGGCCCGGATATCCCTTTCGATATTCTCCCGGACAAACTCTTGCTTTATCAGATCCTCGTTCATGGCGTTTCGAATTCAAATCCCAGGCTCCATCCGGCAAAGACCGAATAAAATCCCGCTTCGGGAATGGTGGATAAGCTCGACAGGTCCAGACGGGAGAGCAGGTGGCATCCCGCAGCCTTGTCATCGATCATCTGCGCTTTCATCTTCTCCATGACGGGCTGCAACTCCTTTAACACCTGATAAGTCCCCTTACGCTGCGGATCGGTCTTGTCCATCAGGAAAACTACGCAAAGGTTTAATTCCAACAGGTTGTCCACATCCGGGGATTTTCCTTTGGCGCTTGGGATGATGAGTAGCAGCGCCGGTAGTTCGTCCGCTTTAAGCCCTTGGACCAAAGCGCCCATGTCGGGGTCGAAGGTGACAGGCACCACCTTCTTTATTTGCGGAATCCTCTCCGTTATACCCGACCAATACTCTTCATATTGCTGTAAATCTACCATAGCTGAACAGTTTTAGAGTTTTAATACCTGTTTTCTGTTTTTGCCTGTGCGGAATGACACATGCACCCAGGAGAAATCCTTCTCGTCGATCAGCTGGTCGAAAGGCAGTTCCTTGCGGATGATCTCGAAAAGCCGGCGGTTTCCCTCCTTGCTGCCTACGGTAATATCGGCGGCCTGACCCAGCCGGTGCTGGCTGGAGGTCGCCCCGTTCACGCTTCTGTTCAGCACAGCGCTCCGGTAACCGGAACTTACCCGGATGGGCTTCCCGTACTTTTCACGGAGCGGGTCGAGGACGTTTTCCACCAGCTCTGTCAGGTTGTGAACCACCTCCCCCGTAGGGGTATTGTCAATCCCGCGCGCCACGGCCGTATCGCTGTGGCTTAATTCCTTGATTGTAAAATACTTCATTGCTTCTTATTGTTATGTAACATTTCAAACCTGCATTTATAAATGTATAGCATCACATCCCAGAAAGGGGTGTCGTTTACCTGTCTGAAATCACCGAAAACACCCGATGCGGCCACGTCGTACGAGATTCCCACCCAGCCGGTATTGTCCCCTGCATTCCCCCGCCCGGATTTCTCGAACAGGATCGAGAAGTCGATGTCCTTCCCGTTGGTTGAAATGGGGACACTGTAAATCAGCTCCCAGACCGCGAGAAAGAAGATGTATGCGTGGAAGCAGACCGGGAAAGGAGGAGTGCCGGTTTCCTGAGGGCCCTGTTTCTTATAAAGCAGTCTGCCTATGGAAGATATCAGTTCCCCTATACCCTCTTCATTTTCCTGCTCCCGGGCGCGCTCCATTTCCGCCATCACCCCCATGCACTCGATAAACTGTCCGAAAGTAATCCCCGAGAGCATATCCCCCGGGCCTTTCCACTCCTTATAGGCGGGCAGCAGGTTCCGGCCAGTTTTCAGGCGGGCGTCGTAAACCATCATCCCCTCCTGCGAGGTGATATCGAAGAACCCGTCCAGGGCGGGGAGTTGCGCCAAAAGCTCTTCCTGTATTTCTCCCCGGCACAGAAGAAGGCTGTGCTTCATCCCCAGAAGGCAGGAAAGCAGCTTGCAGCGCATCTGGAAAGGAGAAATCTCCCCTGCATTCATCATTAATACCAACTCCAGGTAACGGTAATACTCCTTGGGTGATAACTCCTCCAGGGAGTCCGGAATCTCTTTCTTTTGATTGTTGTACGTAATTTCTTTCATAGTCAGAATGTTATGCCTTTTGATTGAAGGGTGATCGAGGGTACATACAGATCCGGTTCATCCGGTGCGGCGTCAAGTGCCGCGACCAGGTCCTCCAGCGCGGCAAGATCCCGCATGGCATCCTGTTCCAGGCTTTTTGCCACTGTCTTGCGCGCTTCGGCTTCCGCCCTGAGTTTTTCACGGACGCTTCCTGCAAGCTGTACCTGCACCACACCGTCGGGCAGGACCTCCACGGGCAAACGTTCCACGGCCTTGCTCATGGACAGCAGGGCCAGCGGCCGGCAGACGGCGTCGCGGAACCCCTCTGCCACCTGCTGGCCCGCTACCAGCTTTTCATAACGGCCGTACGTGATTATCGGGATGATATGCCTCTGTTGCACCTCCCGGATGATGGGTGCCAGAGTCAGAAACAGCCGGTGGCTACCGGTTACATAGTAAAAATCAAATGCCTCCTTGCTGCTCAGGAGCAATTCCGATACAGCCTTCCTTTTGGGGCTTTGTATCCAGAAATCGAACTTTTCCTGCTCCAGATATGCTATCAGGGCATCTACCGACTCGTAGGCCTGACTCAGGATGTTGGCTTCATCCTTGTACTCCTGTAAGGCTGTCAGCCCTTTTTCGTGCTCCCCCAGGCGCTTCTGCCTGCCTGTGTTCCCATGCTGCGCATCCAGTGTGGGGATGATTTTCAGCCAGGTAAACAGCGCTACGGACTGCTGCACCATTCCCAACAGGCGGGTGAGCTTGCCATCCGGATCGACGCTTGCCGATTGGTAGAAGTCGAGAACCTTGTCATAAACCTCCTGCCCTATGATGGCACTCAGGCGACGTACGCTTAAAGGTATGTACGGTTTCCATTTGGAGAAGTCCGTGCGGGCATCGATCAGACCCAGGGCGTCGACCAGCTCCTGCGTGCCGTTTGAATCTTTATCAAATATCAGTTTCATATTTTTTATCACTTTTTTTCAGCTTGCATTAAAAAATACCGCATATAAATACATGACTCTTTCTGCGTTTAGGATTATTTCGTATCTTAGCCCCGCCCAATTAATATCATAACACGAATCCCTTTTCATTGCGTAATCCGTAAAATCGGATTAAAGTTCGGATGTACCTTTTGGGCACGTAGTGATAGGGGTTCACCCTTTTGGAAATATGCCATACGAAGAAAAAAACGGCTATGGAATCCTTCTCAATGACGGGGATACACTCCCTGTCATACCGGATGTAGATTATGACATTCCCACCGAAACAGGTGGAACGGAAAGTTTTGGTGATCAAATCCGGTAGACATTCCCGGATTCACCGGAAAACAACCGTAAGGACAAAGACCAGTACGGCAAGAACCAGTCCTGCCAGCATGAAGTTTATCGATACATTGCTGAGCCTGGCTCTTTCCGCATTTTTCTCGTTTTGGACATCTATTTTATATTGCAGGTTCATCAACTCCCCTGCCATGATATAAGCGTACTTATTGGCGAATCTGTTTTCTTCAAAATACCTGCAGTTCTTTCCGATTTGGAGGTTTTCCGGTGATCTGCCCGCCGGCATCACCCCATGTGGCCTCATAACCTTAACCACATACCAAAGCGATATTGCGGTGAAAACCACAATTGCCATGCCGGCATTGATCAATCCCATATCCCGGGTTTTATCTATTTGGGTGAGTACGTACCCGACCACCGCTATCTCTACCGCATAATATATACTGAACAGCCGGTATGCCCTGTCGGTAATCAGAGACTCGATTTCCTTTAAATCGGCCATCCGTTTGCCCGCTTCTTCGTGATAAAGCCGTATAAGATCTTTGTCAAGGGTCTTCAATTGGTTATAGTCTATAAAAAAACGGTTCATGTATCCTCCTTTTTTTGTTTTTATATATTTTCTTTCATCCTGTTTGCGGGTGATACACTCTGCTCGGATTCCACTACGCTCCGGTAAAGCCCCACCTGTGTTCTGCTTCCCGGATAATTGGCCCGTATGTAGTGCATCAGCGGTTTGCACAGGATCATGTCCGGTATGGCCGTCTCACTGGCATTGTACACCTTGATGGAGTACAGTTTTTCCGACCCTGAGGACAGCTTGTTGTCCATGATCAGGTTTGAGAGCACCGGATCCAGTCCGAACCCGGATGTGGCCGCGGCATCGGCCTTGTTGGCGATCTTGATCTGGCTTTCGATATAATCCCTTATTTTCTTGTCGATGGGGGTTATCGTCCAGCCCTGGAAGTCATTGGCGTCCGCATCCCAGAACCTGGTCGTGTGCATGTATTTGCCCACATTCTCCCTGCCGGTCACTCCTGAAGCGAACTTCTCCATGGCTTCATCCTTGAATTCCTCGAGCATTCTGGCCGAATAAGGCACCCCCTTACGCTTGCATATTTCCCTGATCCTGTCCTCTGCCGCGTCCCAATAGGCCTGCGGGCTCTCTATATGCAGGCTCAGTGCCGACGCGTTGGCATTATAGGCTGCCAGCAAGGGGGCGATGGTGCCCGCCAGTTCCAGCCACGGGAAAGCCCCCAGGAAACGGGGCGTGCTGACAAAGTCCCTGCAAAAGGAGTATATGTTGAAATAGCCGACCGATACCGGATGCCGGAACGGGTCCGCCGGATTGAAAACGGGATATTTGGCCAGCCTGTCGGGATCGGGGAAGGGCCAGTCGCCCACATATACGTTCTGTGGCAAATCGTGTCTGTCATCGGGATATTCGAAGCGGCATTTCCTGTAAGGGATATGTTCCAGCCTGATTATCCTTCCATCCTCTCCGATACGCGGTCCCCGGTTACGGATGAACTTTACCCAGAACCCTTGCATGTGCACCAGGTCCACCAGGCAGCGGAGCATATAGTCACGGTAATCCCAGCTCTCCAGATCCGCCTGTATGACGTCATCGAGTATCCATTTGCGGTAAAAGCGGTTGTTTTCGGAGTCGATGGCCTCCTCAAAGAAGCGGGGGCCCTCTCCCCACTGCAATCCCTGTATTTTACCCATGATACCCTCACCGCCGTAAAAGTTATCCAGCAGGCGTTGTACGTCGCCGGGAAGGTCGTTATTGGCACCCATGGGCACGATATTCACACCCGCGACCCGTATCTTGCGGGTCTGCCAGCTCTCCGGGCGGCTGAAGCTGATGGAAGAAGGAGACCATCCCTTTCCCATGGCGAAGGAGATAAGCTGCCCCTCCCCGGTATCTATAAATCCGGTATTTCCGGTTCTTCTGATTTCCATAATCTACACATAAGTTTTAATTCCGTTAAAACTGGTCACAAGAATCTGCCAGCAATTGATGGCCCTGCCCGTATCGGTATCCACCAGAAAGAGCTTATAAGAGGCATTCTCAATCTCTTCATCCGAAGCTTTCGGGCGAAGCCGGGCGTGGTTGAGCCTTACCGTATCCCCGCCGCTGTGTCGCTGGCGGTCATATTTGCGGAAAGAGAGGGAAAATGTTTCCCCTTCTTGGGAAAGGCGTTTCATCTGCTCGATGGCCGTATAAACGTTTATCCTTTGAATATCCTTTTCCATAGCGCTTTGATTTCAGGCAAACGTTTACATAGCATACGCAGCAGGAGGTAAGCACCCACGATCAGGCCGGCCGGTAAAGCGATTCTCCGGAGCAGTGGCCCGGGTGCTGTCTTCCGATCGGTCCGGAGCTCTTTCCTGTTTTCCTCTTCCCGGTGTGTGCGTAGCAGCAAGGAGGAATCCGCCCGCCTGCTTTGGAAGGAGTGAACCGCCGCGGTGGACCCCAATTCCTCATGAAGCGCGGTCCCGGTAAAAGAGATCTGTTTGACGGGGGGCAATCCGGTTTGTGAGGATACCGGTTTTCCGGTGTCGAACATAACCACGATCCGGTCCTGCCGGGCTTGCCGGATGTACCCTGCCGAATCGGTCCGTATTTCGCCTTCCCGCCGCTCGAAGTTACCCTTGATTTCCACCAGGCTGTCGGACATTATCCGTCTGTCCGTTTTCTCCCGGACCGACTTGGAGCTGCCACACCCCTGGAAAAGGGCGCACAGGAGCAGGGTGTATAAAACATGTTTCATATCACTCCTTTTTTGAGGTTCCGTTAAAATAGTCCGCAATCGCCTTGGCAGCTTCCGCGGGCGTGTCTTTGTATTTGGCGATTTCCACGGCAAGCAGGGCCACGTCGGTGAGCTCCTTCTTGACCTTATCCTCCGCCTTTTCCCGTATGCTCTTGATCTCGATGGCGGCTACAAAGAACGCCCCCGCCAGGGTAACGAACGGGAACGTAGGAATATGGTAATCGTAATAACTGTTGAGAAACCAGCTGCAACCCATGTGCATACAGTCCACAACCACCAATGCCAGCAGCAGGTTATAATAACCGGCCACTTTCTTTACGCTTCTGCGATACCGGTCCGAGGTGATCCTTTCACCGCGCTGCCGGGCCTTGCGCACTCCGCTTATAAAATCCAGCATGGAGAAAACCAGCGGCGTAAGAAGCAGGCCGAATAAAATACAGCCCGCCACAATCAGTTCTGTCAATCCTTTCATCCTTTTGTTTTTTAAAGCAAATTTGCTCCTTTCAGGGTACAGGATAAAGGACAAAGCCGACATCATGCAGGTCGGTATCGGATATTAGCCGGACAGGAGCGAAAATACAGGTTTGAATAGATGTGAAAAAATGCAACAGGCATTCTTTAAAATAATAAATTGATACATCCTAAGAGGCAACAACAGTTATATCACACAGTAAAAAAAGAGGCTGGGGAAAGATCATTTTTAAGAGGAAAAAGCTAAATTCCATCCCAAAAACGAGATTTTTTTCGTTTTGCCTTGATTTTTGCACGAAATTCATTTAAAACGTGTTAAAAACATCGTTTTTGAGCATAAAATTTTGGCCTTTCTTTCGTTAATTTACTTGTAATAAACGAATTAACTGTTTTTACACGTGCAAACACTTGTAAAGAACTCCTTCCGAAGACCGCGCCGCTCAGAAGCCGAAAGGCAATTGCCTGAGGGGAAAATGGTGAAATATGATTACATTAAGGGCAGGCAGGCAGAAGGGTTGGGAACGAAAAACCGCTTCCGGTATTTCCGGAAGCGGTCAGGCAAAACAAGGCAATTGCCTTTCTTATCCCCCCGTCAGGTCATCGAGTCCGGGCATGTAGGGACCGGACCTGCTGCGGCCGGACTTGCCCCTGACGGCACGCCTCCAGGCCCCCCGCATCATCAGGTACTTGAAGGCGTCGGAGAAGTTCGTGGAGAGCATGGGCAGTTTCTTGGGCTCCAGCTTCTCGGACTTCTTGACCTTGTAGATGATCTTCTGCTGTCCCTTGTAACGGATACCCGCAGGCGCCTTCTCGATACTGGAGATGGTCTCGCGACAGTTCACCGCGTCAACAAGCAAAGTGGGGAGGGCGTCGTTGTCGCCTGTCATCAGCTCCTGCATGAAATCGTACTCTTCATCCTGGCGGATATTGGACTGTTTGCGGCTCATCAGGTTGACAATCCATCCCGTGCGGTTACCGTCACCGTCTATCTCGATGGCCTGCTTGAGCTTGCGGGCGTAATCCTCTTTCTGCTTCTCGAAGTTATTGCCCGCCCGGTCGTAATACAGGTTCAGTTCCTTCTCCTCATGGTTAAGGAAGAATGCCAGGAACTGGTCGGCCAGCTGCCTGAACCATCCGGGAGGAAGCTCGTAAAAGTTCTTGTGAAGGCGGTACAGCGGTCCGTCCTGCTGTCCTACTATCAGGGACAGCTGGTTACCGAAGTCCACGCCGCCGTCGATGGGCTCGCCGCGCCTGAGGAAACGCAGGTCCAGGCAGCTTTGTGCAGGTTCTCCGTACCGTGTCCCGTCGGTATACTTGTGCCTTTCCCCGAAAGCGATATAGAAGCGCGTGTCACGGCGAAGCCCCGGACGCATCCCCACTACAGACTTAAGGAAGTCGTGGAGTTCGAGCGCCCCGTCGAGAAGGCGACGGACGTACTCAGGCGTAAGGATGTCGATGTTGGTAAAACTCGAGGCGTTGATGAAGTAGGTCTGCCCCTTGCGCATCTTCAGCAGCCCCGCCTCGTACCAGGCGATTTTCTTCTTAAGAGCCCCGCAGTCCGTCCGTGTCCTTCCCGCTTTTACCAGGCGGACGCGCAGGCTGTTCAGCTCCGCAGCCGCCTGGGCGATACGCAGGATGCGCTGAGGATCGACCAGACAGACGTAACGGAAGTACCAGTCATACTCACCCTCCAGCACGTCGGGCATGTCGGTGGTAATGGTCACCCCCAGAAAATAGTGGCTGCATCCGTAACGTATGGCATCCCCGCGCAATACGGGCATGGCCCGGTTGACTTTATTGTCGGGGGCGTATTTGGATTCGTCGAAGAACAAATGAACGACCGATTTGCCCGCCAGAAGGGAGGGGTGGTCCAGGGATCCCAGAAAGATAATGCATCCGTTGAAGAAAGAGACCGTGTTCTTGTAATCGTCGACGATCACGCTGCAACGCCTGCGCCAGGATTCCGGTGGCCGGCAGGACGATACATAGTGCACGCCTTCATAGAGTCCCATCAGTTCCCAGCCGGTCTTGACGGCCGGCATGATATTATCCCTTAAGTTGGTATATGTATTCCCCACGAAAGCCAACGGCGCACCGGGCATGTCATACACGCAATCGGCCGACCGGCGCGCTTGTATGACGGTACTCTTGGCCAGGCCGCGCCCGCCGACGACAACCAGGTTGGTGGTGTCTATCCAGTCGGTGATAACCTTGATGATATGGGAGTAACGAACCTCCACATCATCGGTGGGGTTATTGTGCATCCTGCCCTCCGAACTCTTCCGCATCTTCCAACATCCTTTTTTTCAGGTCAAACTTCTTTATGCGTGCATCCTCCTTTACCCTCTCACGTACCACGGAAGGCACCTCGGGAATGGAGTCGATGAACGCCTCCAGCTCCTTGCGGTCCGTATCCGGAACGCCCATATCGGACCGGTCACATGTATAGATCACCACGGGTTTCCTGTCTAAAAGTTCCTGGGGTATCTCCTGTTCGTCACATGCGAAGCGCAACCGGAGCCTGGCCGCCCGCTCGAGTATCCGGGAGGCTTCCTCCCCCTTGCCCGTCAGGAACATGGAATCGGCCCACTTCTCCAGCTTTTCGGCATAGAGGTTGGCAAAAGCCTGCGGACGTATGTTTTCCTGGCTGTAGAAGAAATTGACGGAGTCGGCGTATACCTGCCGTGCCATCCAGTCGGAAAGCCCGTATACCTCAGACTTGAGCAGCCGGATGATCCCGGCTTTTGTAATCACCTTCCCGTTATACCTCATACGGGCACGCAGTCCGCGCACCATCTCCATCAGGTCGTAATACGCCCGCTGCTCCTCGGGAAGCGAGTCCAGATCACCGGTGGCGAGGATACGCCCTATCTGCCCGATATCCGCTTTTTCAAAATTCACCCTCGAGGGCTTAACCAAATTCGTCTTCATCGATTTGCTTCACTATTATTTCAAAACTCCTGCGACCACGCACTTTCTCCAGCAGTTCCATGGCATCCAAATCCCCTGAAAGTGCCTGTTCTTGCAGTTTTAGCTCCACTCCGGCCCCGGCCTTCAATGCTCCCCGGCGCATAAGGGAATACACGGTGGTCCCTTCCCTTCCGGCGTCAAAGACAAAACTCTCCGCATCCAGCCCCAGATAAGAGGCGATATCGTCCGGAGCATATCCCAGGGAGGCCATGCGCTCCACCTCCTGGCGGAGTTCAAGGTCCAGGAAAAAGGTGTCCGCCGGCAAACGCTCCATATTATTCATATAAATTCATTAAACGGTTATTACAAGAGAGGATCTCGTTATCCAGCTTCCGTGCCTGCATGCCCGCTTCACTGCGGTCGCAGGGATGAAGGTAACGGGTCCCCATTTTCAGCCAGGAGGCCCTTTTGATTTCCAGCCTCCGGCGATGAAAAATCAGTTTTTTTTTCTGGATTCCATTTCAGCCTCCAGCAGATTTTTGCGTTCCGTCCATTTGCGGGTCTTCTCCATGGCCTTGACCCTCTTTTCTTCATCCGGTGCTTTTTCGAGTTCGTTTTTTCCCTTGGATATGTTAGACTTGGCATTACCCAGCTGCTTGGACAGTTCCAGATCCGTCAGGGAGGAGATTTCCTGTTTCTCCCTGGCCTGCCGCATGGCCTGCGCCTTTCCGAGGATTTCTCCGTTATTCTTATAATACTCCAACTCTTCCCACATTTGGCGGTTCTCCAGGAAGTTCTCCACGGCCGTTTTAGCCCAAAGGTAAGTCTCCCCGGTGGCCACGTCATCCGGTGTCTCGACCAGCATGCGGTGGCTTTCCCGATAGAGATCATAAGCGGAGAACATGTCCGCTACGAGCACCTTGAGTTCGTCCGGACAGTCAGGTTGTCTCAGGAATGGAAACTCCTCCCGGAAGCGGATGGCCTTACGGACGGTTTCCGGTGCCTCCGAGTACGTGCTTTGTGCGTTTTCGAGTTCTTCCTTCAGACCCCGCACCTGTTCCATATCCGGACTTTGGGAGAGCCGCTCTTTTACAAAATCGTCGCTTACCAGTTTTTCCACCGTTACCCCCAGGCGTGAGGCAAGGGCGATAAGCAGGTCGTCCGCATACATCCTGACAGGGACGGGGCTGACAGGCTGTTCCGCCTTCGACGGAATATGGTGCGCCTTCCTGTGCATGCCGGCAAATTCCGCCTCGCTCATGCCGGAAAGCTTGCGCAGCTCCTCGATAAGGGTTCCCCTTGTCATCTCACACTCCCCGATCTGCCGGAACTTGGCCTTCAGCATGCGGTTGGGACCGAACTGCTCATACAGGGCTACCCCTTGGGAGTAATCACGCGGTCCTTCTAAATAGGAAATGATTTGCTCTTTCATTGAATTGAATTTTAAATGATACGCCGTAAAGATACCCGATACCGGCTGCGGTACAAAGGACTGAAAAAAGGCAATTGCCTTGCCCCGTAAAGGGAAAACAAGGCAATTGCCTGAAAGTGGAATGGTCTTGATATCAGACCATCATACAATCCTAAGGGCATTAAACCTCGAATCTCGACTGTTCCACACACTGGATGGCTCCCCCGCCGGTATCGAAGGCCTTGAAAGTAATCTGGCTGCCCGGTGAAGCGGTGAACGTCTTTCCGTTTTTCAGCATGAAGGCTGTCTGTCCTGCCTTTTCGATTGTAGGAGCTACGCCGGACACCACCCCAAGCAGGGTGAACAGGTCGCCGTGTTTGGCCCCCTTAATGGTAGCGATCTTGGCCGCTCCGGCGCTTAGCTGGTACTGCCCGCGGCCTTTAAAGGGAATTTCCGTTGCCGATGCGGGAACAGTCGCCACCGGCTCTTCGTGTGGGATGGTGCCTTTATAGATACCGATATCGTCTCCTTTGCTTATCTGCGTGAAGGTGAACTCCGAGGCGTTGCCGTCTTTATTTCCGGTATAATTGACCGACATTTCCAAAGGGTTGCAAGGGGAACCCAGGATATCCGGATCCTGCCCGTTGCAGTATTGCAGGATAGCTATGCAGTGGCGTCCCAGCCAGTTGGTCTTGAACTCACGAACCTCCTGTTTGTTACCCGGATGTTTTCCCTTAACCGAAGGGGTGAAGCCCTTGGCGTCGGTTTCCCCTTCACCGTTGGAGCTCAGCTCCACAGTACCGGGAGTTAAATACAAGTCCGTGGAGTAAGCCGACGGCTTTACCACGATGTCACCCTCCAGCACCACTCCGGCACCGTCACGGGGAGGGAAATAGACCAGATCGTCGATGTCGATCAGGGTGAGCACGTCTTTGGGGTTGATACCGTTTCCGGGATTGCCCACCGGTCTGGGAACGGAAGTCTTAACGTAATTATTCATATATCTCGATTTTTAAGTGATGAAAAACCAGGGGGGATCTCCCCCCCTGGTGATAAATTATCAGCCGCGGGCCACTTCATAGAATTTTCCGTCATCAGCTTTTACCAGCCTGATGAATTTCCCCGTACCAAGGGTCATCTCTGAGGTAAGCACAAAGTTGCCTCCCGCAGCAATCGTGCTGGCATTCTTATCCCCATTTCCATGAATGGTATAGGTCTTGCCGGGAACAGCGTCAGTAAAATTCGTTATTGCGGTAGGAGTTGTGTTGGCTCCCGTTACGAAGACGTCACCTCCCTGAAGCGATGGGGTTGCTTCATTATCCGGGAATTGCAGGGCTCCCGTAGCTCCCGTCTCACGGCCCAGTTCGATGAATTTCCCGTCTTGGCGTTTCATCAGGCGGATCATATCGCCTTTCTTGGGTTCCCAAGCCGCGGAGATCAGGTCGAATTTACCGCTCTTGTCAATCTTTACCCCCTTGTTCACGCTTCCGCATTTCAGGGTAATGACACTTCCGACCTCGGCATTCTCAATGTCGGTAATTGCCAAAAGGTTCGTATTGCCGGCCGTCACGATCGAGGTATGGGAGCCGGCCGATGGCTGGGCGTCCTTGTCAGCTTCCACGAAATAGGAAGCCGGGCGGTCGTACTCGTTGCAGAAGATCATCTGACGGGTATAGTCCATATCTTCCTTTTTAGTGTATTTGAATCCGACGGCATAAGCCCACACGGACTCTTTCCAGTTACTCCATACCTTCAGCGTCCAGTCCTGCTGCTCGATGTTGAACCGGGTCATTTCGCCGCTCTGGTGCTCGAACAGGTGTATGTTACCCTCCATCGTCCAGAAGATGCGGTGGTGGTTGTCAGCGTTGGGAACCGGTATAAGCTTCACGGACGGATACTCCTTCACAAACATGATACCTGCCTTATAGTCCTGGTTCTGACCATAGTGCATCTCATTGTATTTATGGTACCACACGATCATGTGTGAGGGCATATACAGGGCCAGGGAACCCGAGTCGCGCAGGACCGCAGGAATCATGGAGGTGCCCAGGTAGATCTTCTCACCGATATTTTCAGGAGAAAGGGTACCCAGTTCAAAGGGTTTTACCTGGTAAACCAGTTTGCCGTTATTGATGTCAATGTGTCCGTTCACCTTCTTGTTGAGGAATTCGTACAGCCCGTCGGCAGCCTCCATCGCACGTCCGGGCTTGTTCAGGTCCGGTTCTTTACGGACGCCGTTAATACGTCGCTGTTCGCGTTCATTGTGCAGCTTTTTGGCAGTCTCGGCCAGAATGTACTCGATGAACGACCATTTGATGACCTGCGACCCTTCCTTGTTATAAGAACCGATCCATGATTTTTCAAGTGCCTTGAGGTCTTTGAACTTATGCGCGAACATGACGCTCGACATGCGCAGCGTTTCATTGTCGAACTCGTAATTACCTTTCGTTACATTGTCGAAATCACTGGCGGTATTGTCAGCCTGGGAGAACTCACCCAACCAGATGTTTGTCAGCACGGCCAGGTCCTGATATCCCGATTCCAGCGGGAAAATACTCTCGATGGAAGGAAGCAGGGTCAGGAAAGACTGTAAACGCTCCTGCCAGGGGATGCGGTAGAAGGCTCCCAGGTCCTCTTTCAGGCGGGAGTAATCGATCGAACTGGCAGTGGGCACCTGAACGGTCAACCCCTTGCGGTAAAGCATCTCTGCGCGCAGGCGCTGGTTATAAGGGCGGTCCATTGCGAACATCTCCCCCGAGAGGCCGCCCAGTTGTTTTTCGTCATCCCAATTCATGACAATGTCTTTAGCGTCCGGTTCCAGACGTGCATGCTGGGAGCCCTTCCCCCCGTCCTGCTCCGCAAGGCCGGAAAGGGTCTGAATCTTGGTCTGCAAACCGGTGATTTCTGTTTGTTTGGCGGATACCTCCTGTGAAAGTTCCCCTTTCTCTTTGGTAAGCACAGCGATTTCCTCCTGGGCCGTAACCAGCTTGGCAGTCATATCAGCCAGTAATCCTTGTATTACTGCGTTGGAGGTATTGGGGTCAGGACCACTGCCTTTCGTGCCCGACTCCCCGTCCTTGCGGGAAGAATCCTCCGGGAATCCATCCTTCAGGGCCTCACAAAAACCATTGATAAAGGTGTCATTGAAATTCAATGCCTTAAGTTTCTGCTTTTGCTCTTCCAGTAACGCGTCTTTCTTGTCGGCGTCCTTACTCCAGGCCTCGATACCCAGAATGGCCTTTACGGCCGGAATGAATGATGCGAAATAATTTTTCATAAACAAATTTACTTTTATAGTGAGTATTAAATCATCTTGTTAGCCCGCTTTACGGTTTTCTGGGCGGATACCCACAGGATGGCATCCTCCAGGCTTCCGTAGGCATCCACATACCCCTTGGCCAGTGCCGTATCGGCAAAGAAAGTCTGCCCTCTGAACAGGGGATCCTGCGCGTCATACTTCACTCCCAGATTTCGGGCGATGGTCTGTGCAAAAAGATGGTGGTAAAACGACAGGTTCTCTTTAATTAAGGTGTCATCCTGCTTTTCTTCCTTGTCGCGATAGGCGCGGTTCTTCAGGTCCGCACTGTCGGGGTAAATGTCCTCGATCTCAATCCCCATTTGCGCGTAATACTCCTTGAAGCTCTGGAAAGTGTAGACCACCCCGCAGGAGCCGATTTCATCCATGGGCGAGGAGACGAATCTGCGTGCGCATGCGGAAACGAACCAGAAATGCGCCGAAGCGCATACGCCCGTGATATAGGCCACTATGGGTTTGGGGGACTGCCGTATAAGCTTTTCCAGGACATCCACACGCGTAATCATACCTCCGGGCCCGTTCACAAACAGAACGACACCCGATATGCGGTCGTTGGCTATCGCGGCGGAAATATATCTCTCCAGCCGGTAGGTCTCCCAGCTATACAGCACGCCTTCACAGGTAAGCACCACTACCGCTCCTTGAGGGAGGGAGGCGTCATCCAGTTCCCATCGGTCGGCTACATAGGGGACGGCGGCATAGGCCTCTATATGCTTGGCCCCCAGATATTGTTCCACCGACGCTAGGTTGCCGTTTTTCAGACCGGGCAACAGAATGGAAAGGAGCTGGTGGTATCTCCTTTCCTCAATGGCCCACTTATCGAAAAAAAATTGCTGAATCTTATCCACGGTTTCTTTTGCATTAAAAAAGAAACCTTTTGCAAATCCTTTAGAAAGGACTGTGATAGGCCTCGATATAAACCTGCTTACCGGATAACTTGCACTGGTATTTGCCCGAAACAATGGAAAAAGTAAGTTTAAGTGGTGTTTGCGGGCTGCCTGAAACAATACGCTCTCCCGCTTCATTCGTATAAATGGCCACCAGGTCCTGAAGGCTCAAGGCAGATAACAACTCCTGGCTGTCCGGTCCTGTCAAGGCAACCTCGAACGTATGCCCTACATTATAATATATAGTTCCTGAATCCGCCTGCTCGGATTCGACTCCGGGAGTGAATGATCCCGGAATAACAGGAATGCGATAAGAACCATCCCGCACGGCAATAAAAGCGCGCGGCAGGATGACTGCAAAATCACTGATACACTCCACCGGAACCAACTCCAGATCACAAACGGGGGTATAGGGTCTTTTTATTGTTTTCATATTGTATAACTTATTGATTTTCAAATACTCCGCATTTTTCCGTCAAAAATACGTCAAAATTCCGTCATTTTTCCGTCAATTTTACCTCCTAAAAAGGACAATTAACTACGCTTGGTAGGTGAAATATATGCTACTTTTTCTTGTAGGGCCGCTTAAGGCTGGAACGTCTTACCCGGTCACGCCAACGTTGGTAGTCTTTCAGAAGAGCATCCTCGCTTAAGCTGTCAATGCAGTACTTCTTCATAAAGCAGTGGACTGACTGAAGCTGGTCGATACCGAACCGGTGCTTGTTCTCGTCAATAAAGTCATGGAGCTCGGCGCGCATCATCAGCTTTAGCTTCTTATTGATGATACCCTGGCTGCGCTGGCCCAGATAGTTGAAACGCTCCGGGGATTTGCCACCGGGGACGTCACCCTGCCTGCGGTCCGGCAAGACGATCTCAAGATTGCCATTATCCCGGGGACAGTTAACCGGGCGTTTTTCCAGCAGGTTATAAACCAGATGGTATACATCCAGATGGTCCGCAAAGCGGACGGGCATGCTGCCTTCCGGATCGGAAGAATATTTGGCGTAGCAATATTGAGCCAGGTGCGGCTCTACTGTTATTTTCGTGGTTATCATAAGTTGATGTTTTTTTTACTTGTTTCTTAATTTAATATAACCCATTTCTTCCAGGGTCTGTAGTTCCTTCATATCCTCCGGCCTCACATCGGCGGGAGTTTCACCGTTAATGGTCATACCATCGGGAAGCCTGAATCTGTCACGGATCCGGCGGCGATGGTGGACGGTGGATTTCTTCTGCCAATAGATGACGACTTTCATGGTTTACAAGGAGGCTTTGGCCTTTACACGGGCCTGATAGACATTGTAATCACACAGGTATCTGCCGACAGATTCCGCCGCCGCTTCCACTCCGGGAGGATTGTTGCCGAAGAGTAAGTTGATGGCATCCGGATCACCGCCCCAGGCCTTCCATAAGGCTATCGGGTCATATCCTGATGGCAGACAGGGGAAAAACTCCAAAAAAGCATTAAAGTCGGCCTTGGCCCGTTCACGTTTCACGGCTATACCCTGTACGCCCAACACAATACCGGCGGCAAAATCCTCCGTTCTGGAAAAGCCTTTTTCCACAGCCCGGGCCATCCGCTCTGTCTCTTTGCGAATGATCACTTCACGGCGTTCCTTGCAGAAATCCGATAGGGCGACCATGACCGCCTGATTGTTTAGGCTCTTTCCCCAGACAAGCTGCCCACAACTTCCGTTCTTAAGGCGGGTAAAGAAAATGCAGAGCTCGGCCAGGTTCAGGAACCAGTATCCTGAAAGTATCGCCAGCGCGGTTTCCGCCATCTGCTCGCGGCTCAATTCAACGCCGGCGTACTTCAGAACGGATTCCAGATGGCTTGTGATAATCCGAACGGATGTCGAATTACCGAAGACCACACCCACATCAGCCAATGTAGGGATTTCTCCGTTTGCGGCGACATCGTAAAGTGGGGCGCCCATGTTCAGTTGGGCAATTGTCCCGCCCCATTCATCCACCAATTGAGAGGCCGTCGATCCAGTTTTTAACGAGATCTGGAGAGGCGTCAGCTCCTTCTTTCGGACACAGGGTTTCTGTAACTGAGACGGGCTCAGAACCGCATGCAGGGTGGTTTTTACTAGTTCTACTTCCATCTTTTTTTAATTTTTCAAGTTCAATATTCAACCAGTTTGCAAAATGCGACATGGCGTCCTTGGGTGACTTGACTATTTCCCCTTCATTCTGGAGTTTACGGAAGAACCTGTCCAGAAAGCCATAAAACAGCTCCGGGGTAAAATCCGGATAATCCAGACGGATGTTCATGCAGAATTGCTCCATCCAGGGGATATTCGCTTTCAGCTCCCCGTAACACTCGGTTAAAGACTTGTCTGAAAAAAGTCTGATTCCGGAAATGCCTCCTTCACGCGCGTGAGGAGGGGGAGATATTCTTTCCTTTACTTTACTTTGTGTACTTTTGCATGCAGAAACTCGGTTGGGCTGGGTTTCTGCATACAGAAACTCGGTTGAGGAGGGTTTCTGTATACAGAAATTCGATTGAATGGGGTTATTGCATACAGAAACCAGATATTCGGGAATATACTCAAATCCTTCACGTCTGGAAACGGCGCTTTTGAAGCGGTTTTGAATACCGTTTGAGGTAAGGATCCTGTATTGGTCGAACAATGACTTGTCGAAGAATCCCACTTGCACGGCTTTCTTTACTACTTCCTCTACTGCGCCCTCGGTGGTACCAATGGTGTCAGCCACCACAAAAGGCAAATCTTCATCCCACTCGATGTAATACCCTTTATCTCGATAGATATTACACAGCAGGCAAATTAGTATGGAGGTCGAAGCCGGACCGCAAGCCTTGGAGATTCTACGGACTTTAATGTCCGAAAAGAAATCCACATCAAGGGAAAAGTATTCAATACCTTGTTTCGTTGGTCTTGCCATAATAAAACGGGTCTGGGTAATAGTTGCGTTATTATTTATTCCAATGCGTTATTTTATTCCGTCAAATCTACGTTTTCGATCTTCCGATGTCTCAGAATCGCACGGTTGCCGGGAATAATACTTGGTATCAGCACCACAGCATTTTTTCGCTTTCTTTCCAGAGCCACAAGGGCACACTTTATTTCTACCTGTCTTTTGGGCTATTAATCCTGTAAAGCCGTCTTTCGGGATTAACACAGAAACCATTCTCTTTTCTTTCATATCTGTTATGTTTAGAGGTATTTCTTTAGTTCTTCTCGATCTATAAAAAAGGCACATGCCATATACTTACCTGGTAAACCCATTGTCTGGGCAAGGGCATCATCTCCGCAAACTTTTTCAGTCCCAAAGCCAACGACTGAGCCACGCGGATCATCTTTAACATCGACTATCGTAGTGGTCATTCTCAAACCTTTATTGTCATCTGCTGCCATTCTCTTAATAGCATCCAGAATTTTATTACTATCACTATTCATTCCTTTATTGTTATGATTCTGATAAATATCTTATAAGATCATCCTTGTCTCTAAAAAGTTTTTTATCCCATTGTGGATAATTGTTTCTCGGCACACTTAATCCGTCAGAAAGTTTGTATACCATAAAAAAACTGCGATCTGTATAGGATATTTCAATAGTAATTTTGCTTATAGTGGAATGACAGATATTGTCTCCACTTAGATAGCATACACTATCACCTACATTAAACTCTGTATCTATATTCATATCTTATTTTTTCTAATCTAAACTTCGGTCAATAAAGAGCGCGCCAAGAGATAAAATCAAAGTGTCGAATTTTAAAATTATCATATAGAAAGACGCGCTCCTTGCTTTTTATTTCTATTTTTGCCATTGTCGAATTTTAAAAATTATCACCATGAAAAAATTTATTGAAGTTTCAACAGAAAATGGCAAATTTCTTGTGAATGTTAACACTATCAGTTGTCTGTACACTATAAAAGACGGCCGTACGCGCATTACACTCACAGCGCCGTCGTCCAAGGGGGACATCTTTATTAACGCTCAAGAATCTTACGAAGAAGTTAAGGCTTTGATTAAGGCTGCTCTTTAACCCACTTGTAGATCTCGTTGGCGGCATCGATAGCCTCTCCGCGAGATAATTCGTTTGCTGCCAGCGTTATGCACCATTTGCGCAATTTCATATCTTTGCGCTTTCTCAAATACCGGATAATTTTTTTTATCATAATCGTAATTTTAAAATTTAACAAGTTTATTTTCTGAAAAACATATCTCCGCTTATGGATCTGGCGGTATCATCACCCGTTAACCGTATGTACCGGAAGAAGTTATGCTCACTCCGGTGTCCGGTGAGTTTCATGATCTCCAATGTTTTCATGCGGCCGGTCAGATACATATTCGTGGCAGCCGATCTCCTGGCGGTATGACTGCTGATTAACTCCCATTTCTCTTTAGTTACCGTATGCAGTTTCCCGCCTTGGGTAAATGAATAGGAAACTTTGTCAGTCAAGCCTATTTCACGCATGATCACCTTAAGATATTTGTTGAAGTGCTGGATACATAGCCCTGTCGGAATATCCCCGTCGTACTTCTCAAATATCTCTTTGACATAATCATGTGCAGGAACCTTTACATCCACATTCGTTTTCCTGGTACGCTTGACTATGAAACATCCTTGCAGGTTGTCTTGGGTCAATGTCGAGTAATCCGAATACCTCAGAGCGGTCAGACAACCGATGACAAACAAGTCCCGGATTCGCTCCTTGGCTTTGCGCTTGTCCTGTTTGGCGAACTTGTAATAGTAGATACGGGTGATCTCGTTCATACTTAAAAAAATCGCATTCGTTGGCTCTTCTTTCATGTCAATTTCATCATAAGTGGTATCCACGGCGTAGTTATATTGCGATGCCCGCCGGATAAGCGACTGGAGCTTCTGGATATATCCTACAATCGTATTATGTCGTAGCCCGCAATTCTCAAGATAGATTATGAAGTCATCCAGAAACTCGGCTGTAACCGAATTGGTGAAAATATCACAGTCGTATTCTCTCGAGAAATTGTCTACGTGCTTTATGATGGCATCATAGACTGCGGCATAGTGTGCAGACTTTCGTCTGGAACGCTTTTCAAGCATTTCCTGGGCAAACGAGGTAAAATGGATGCCTTCCAGTGGTTTGCTCTGGCGAAAATGGTTGATATAGTCCTTTCTGGGTTTAACCTCGCAAGCAGGACTGACAAGGGTAAGCATGACTCGAGGCGTTTTATGCTGTTGAACCGTATGGGTACACATCCACAATAGCCGTTTCCGTAACCGCTCCTATCTGATAATCGGCCATAGTGCCTTTCATTCCCTCGTCCAGCTTCCTCACGGCGTCACGCAGGTCGGCGGCCTGTACCAGCACAAAGGAGGCGGTTTTCTTCTCGGCGCCGCTCTTTTCGTCCAGGGTGATAAAAAAGAGCCTGCATTTAAACCAGCGGTCCGCCGCTTCTTCATCACTGACAAAAAGTTCGCTGTAATTGGCGCGTTTAATGTCCGATACCGTAAACTCTCCTGTTATAAACGGGGTTACCTCTTCAATAATGCGTGCTTCCGCTTCCGTAAAACTCAAAGCGTCTACCAGATAGGACTCGGTAACTTTCTGAATCATTCCGTTCTCCATCGTCTTTTCGTAGCGGATCTTGCATTCAAACCAGGTATGCATTGCCATATCATTCGATTTTTAATTGCTGTTTATTTCTTTGGTATACTGAAGCTTTCAGTGATTTGCATCTCCTGCACTCGGAACTGAAAGTAAAGTATACCTTCTCTCCTCTCTTCAGGGTTCTGGGATAAAACCGGTGAACGCCATACCACTCACCGCAAACGGAGCACCGTTTCATCACGCGACCGTCGGACAAGGTGCGATAATTGCCTCTTTCCCGCCGTCGGACCAGCTCGCAGCCGGCGCACTCTTCATCCGTGAGCTTATACCTCCTGCAATGGGACAGGGATTTCTTTCCGCATTTGGCGAATGCCTTGCAATCGATACGGGGGATGGTCTGGATGATATTCATAAGCTGATCATTTTAAGCCTCCCGCTTCGGGGGAACCGAATCCCGGGGACTTCTCCCCGGGGAGTGGTTTGCAAAATATAAAACTTAACCGGGGCACACTCCCGACGGCATCCTTTAGTACCGGCATTGGTTATTGTTTAACATGTTTCCTGCATTTAAGCAGGACTCCTTTTATGATGATCGCCCGGTCCGTTGAGATCGTTCCCTCTTTGGACCGATGCAGTAGCGTACCTTTTTTGATTCCTATATCGTTTTCGCTCAGATGTTCAAAAATGGCGCTGAGCGAACCGAAATAGTAGTTCTTCTTTTTGAAGATCAAATGCACATGTATTACTTTCATGTTCTCAAAAGTTCCATATATGTCATATTTGGTCGTTTTCCGCAGATTCCATCCGCTCTATCTCTTCCAGGCAACGGAGCCATCCGGGAAACCCGCCGAGGTTCTTGTCATCGATGTAGATATTGGCGTATATCTTGCCGGATCCTTTCCCGTACCGCTTTATATTTTCCGGGCAGTGGTCGTTCACCCTGTCAAAGGGAATGTTGTGCTCCAGTAGCCAGTTGATTGCATCAAGCAGGTTCTTTCCGCTACGGCAGGTCCAGATAATGATATAGTGGCCTCTTTCGTGCAATTTGCGCAGCACTTCACCGGCATACGGTTGTTCTCCCAGGATATCGGGAAAGCTGCTTCGCGCAATCGTTCCGTCAAAGTCAACGGCCAGGATCATGACGCCCTCCTCCTTTTCTTTTGGGACATGGCCGTGTCTTTTCTGTCAATATAACCACCTCTTTGGCGCAGTATTTCTCTTATCTCCTTTATAGATTCCTCTTCGAGGATACTGTTCAGAGCACGGAATTTGCCGGATATTTTCCCGCTTTTCAGGCAACCCGGATCATCCGCTATCTTCTTTTTAAGACTGAGAGGTGCTTCTTTCAGTTTCTCAATGGTATATGCTATCCGGTCTTTGCCGTCGAGTTCGGGGCTCGGATGGCGGAATCTGATATTCAGCAAGAGGCTTTCTACCACATCTGTTTCCCTGACGAGCCTTGCGCATTCGTCCAGACCCTTTTTTCCGGGTATGACCATCTCCCGGATTCTCTCGATATGCGGAGCCAGCATAAATTTGGCTTCCAAGAGTGTTATCTGTAGCACATAGGCCACTTGTATATGATTCACTAACATGGGTGCTCCTTTCCTGTTTATGGTTAATAATCTTTTGAATCGTAAAATCCCTGATTGCGCAGGTACTCCTTCACCACATCGGAGGAGGAAGCCCGCCCGCCGATCCGGTCGTGGATATATTGGTACTTCTCCATGGACATGCCCGAGAGGACGGCATCGTTACGCTCTACATTTCCGGCATAGATACAGCCGGCAATGGTCGTTATCGTAATGATTGCGATAATGATATGTTTGGAAAGCTTATTCATGTTTGTCATCTTGTTCTTCATTTAATGGGTTAAGCTCTTTTTTGAGAAGGAGCGTCAGGCTCTGTGCTTCCTCGTATCTCTCTTCTTCGATAAGGCTGTTTATCTTTTCCTCCAGAGTCAGGAGGTATATTTTTAAAAGACGGGAGTCTGTTTCGCCTATCTTGCCGCGAAGTCCGGTAAGATCCTGCCTGATCCGGGATTCCAAAGCCCGGAACAGGAATAGGATGGCCCAAAACAGGCCGATGCACAGACACATGGACAGGGCGAGGAAAGTTTCATTCATAATTGTGCCCTCCAGAATCTTATGATTTCCTTACCTTCGTAAAATTTTCGTGCTGACTCACGGCGAAATCCGCATTTTATGCGTCCGCTACTGGTATATTCCCTTAAAGTGTTGCGGTGTATTCCGAGTATTTCGCAAGTTTGGGTTACGGTATAGCGACCGATGCTGCTTACTGTTGGTTCTTCGGATGTGATCATGACTTATTCCTCCTTGTTTTTAATAATTATATCACAATTTTTTCGGGCTGCAAAGCTTCCGCGTGCAGGAAGCCAAAGGCGGGTGTTGTCACGAAGGTCAATGTTGGGACAGTTCATATTTACGACAGTAGCATAGTCTGACGCCTTTACAGAGGCATGATAGCCTGAAACTCCAACAACGGAATCTCCCTCGGCAAGGATAGTGGAGCTTCCTGCCGCAATGACCATCGAACGTTCACAGGTTATTGCAGAGACCTCTCCAAGAAGGAAAGCGCATGCGCGTCCTTTGATGAAGGCTCGTTCACTTTTCCAGATTACAGCCGTGGCAGTTCCGGAAATATCAACCGCAGTGCCGTCCCATATTAACATATATCCGGATGAGCCTCCGGAGTTACATTTTATGCCGGCAGATAGAAATACGTCCTTAAAATCTTCTGCTATGCCGGGGGAAAGGATACCTTCCTTTGCCAGATATCCGATATCCTTTTTGATAATAGACATAAGAGTTTCGCAGTTTTGAGCCAGCTGTATATCCATATAAAGCCTAGATTCGGACGTCTGGTCAATATTCTTCAGCAGCCTGTTTTTCAGTTCATGAAACTTTGATTCCATATTCTTATCTCCTTAAAAAGCAAAGCTCGAACCTTTCATAGGCCTAATGTGGAAGTTTGCCTATTACTCGGAACGAGCTTTTATCAATGTCTTTACTAACCCTTAAATCTCGCGGAAACTTCCACGCAACCGCGCCACTTTCAAATTCTTATACGAATTGTTGGATAAAAGAAAAAGGCTGGCTATATTTGCGAATGGATAAATGCGAAAATATAGGTGACGAGCGCTCTCGACCAGCCCTTTTTTGTATCCGTTTTCGTTTGAGTGATTTGAATACGGGGACAAATATAGTAGAATATAAACCACTATCAAAAATATTGGTGGTATATTTTCAACTATTATAATTTATTAACCTAATCATCTTATGGATATAATCGACAGAATTAAGCAATATCTTAATCATAAAGGAATTAGTGATTATAGATTTGAGAAAACATTATCCCTATCAAAAGGGTACATAAATAAAGCTAAAAATCCAACCGCGGATATATTAATGAAGATGTGTGGTATATATACCGACATATCTACTGAATGGCTGCTTAGAGGTGAAGGTGAGATGTTGAGGGAGAAAAGAGAAGACCTTGGCCTTCATCGGGCTGAGTCAGCATCTACAGATGAAAACTCTTTAATCTATAAGATGTATAAAGAGAAAGACGATGAAAATAAAACCCTAATCAAGCAGAATGCCGTTTTAGAGGAACGCATCCGCCAACTCGAAGCTGACAATGAATCATTAAGAAGTCAGTCAGGAGCTGATAGGATAACCGATACTTTTTCCGATCTACCATTAGTAGACTACGAAGAAGATTATCCGCCCGTAGAACGTCCTTCAAGTTCCAAACATCCGTTAGCAGGAAAAGCGTGACATTTCTTTGGGTGATTATTGAGAGGTTAAGCAAAGGAAACGATTAAGTTATTAAATGAAATATGGACCAATTGCAATTAATACAAAGCAAAATATATGAGATACGTGGACAGAAGGTTATGCTGGATTTTGATTTGGCGGAAATGTACGGTACTGAAACTAAATATTTAAAACGTTCAGTAAAAAATAATATTAAACGTTTTCCATCAGATTTTATGTTTGAGCTAACGAAGGAAGAATTCGACAGTTTGAGGTGCAGTTTTAGCACCTCAAAAAGAGGCGGGACCCGATATATGCCTTATGCTTTCACTGAACATGGGGTTGCTCAACTTTCTTCAGTTCTTAACAGCGATTTGGCAATTGAGATTAATATTCAAATCATAAGGGCATTTATAGCAGTTCGTCAGTTAATCTCCAATCCTCCGGTTGATAGAGTCGATAAACTGAAAGAAGAAATCAAAGCATTAAAAGATTACATCGAAGAAGCATTTACTGACTACAACGATATAAATGATGATACGCGCATGCAATTGGAATTAATTAATCAAACTTTGGCAGAATTGCAAGCGAAAAAGAAAGCGGAAGAAAAACCTCGTAACCCAATAGGGTTTATCAAACCTAAACACTAAACAATGAATATGCGCTGACACCCAATGAATGGCAAAAGTGCGTAATTCTTAACTTTGAAAAGAGTTCTAGAATAATATAAACCATGTATGATATTGTAGCGCAGAGGCTTAGACTGTTTTTAGCAAAGAAAGATATCACTTGTAAAAAATTGTCGGCTATGATTTTTATGTCAGAGGCGACGCTTAAAGGCAAATTGAATGGTACAAGAACGCTAGATCTTAATACAATAATATCCATTGCAATACGGCTTGAGGATCTTTCTGTTGAATGGCTTCTTCGTGGCGAAGGTGATATGTTTAAATCTAGTTCTGGTGTTTCTATTTTATCTTCATCAGTACCTATATTTACAGGGGAGACCTCGTTTATATACAGTATGTATAAAGAAGAAAGAGAAGAGGTTAAAACTTTATTAAAGCAAAATGGTATATTGGAAGAGCGTATTCGTCAGCTCGAGGATGACAATAGATTATTAAGAGATCAAGTTGTAACAGAATTAAACCTAAATACTAAACTGTAGATTATTATGAGTTTAAATGATCGTTTACGAATTGTTGTAAATGAATTTTTTCATGGGAATAAAGCGGCTTTTGCTCGAGCCGCAAAAATATCGGACCAAAGAGCTTATAGGTGTTTGTCTGTTCGGAGTAATACAGAACCTCCGGCTAGAGTTTTGGAGAATTTAGCTAAGTATCTACCGAATTTAAACGCGACTTGGCTTTTAACCGGAGAGGGAGAAATGATTCAAGATAAATCCACTCCTGAGATGCCGATAACTCTTGTTTCGGTAAATGAATATAAAAGTCGATTGCAGCAAATGGAGGTAAGATTGGAAGCTCTAAGGGCTCAGGTGGTATTAAAAGATAAACTACTAGCCGGACTACTCCGAAAAGTAGAGAACAAGACTAAATAGCTTGAATGATATTTTATTTTGGATCTATCTAGCCCGTATTTTTATTTGCATTATGCTATAGTGTAATATAAGACGTTTTCATGACGACTTTATGTTAAATACTTTGAGTCAATTTATAACCTCAAACAAAAGGGATGGAACAAGGTATATGCCTTTTGCTTTTATTGAGTTGGGCGTAGCTATGCTTTCCTCTATTTTAAACAGTGAAGTTGTAATTGAGATTAACAAAAGATTATATCGAAGAAGTGTTTACTGACTACAATGATATAAATGATGATACGTGCATGCAATTGGAATTAATTAATCAAACTTTGGCAGAATTGCAAGCGAAAAGAAGGCGGAAGAAAAACCTTGTAATCCAATAGGGTTTTATTAAATCTAAATAATGAATAATAAGAGTGTATAATCCTTAACTTTGAAACAAATCTAATAGAATATAAAAGATGCATGATATTGTAACGCAAAGGCTTAATCAATTTTTAGTTGAAAAGAATATTACTTATAAAGAATTATCTGGTATGATTCTTATGTCGGAAACGTCACTTTGTAGAAAGTTGACTGGTTCAAGGAGTCTTGATTTGCATACATTAATATCTATAGTAGCATGCTTGCCAGATGTTTCTTCCGAGTGGCTTCTTAGAGGCAAAGGTAGGGTGTGTAATTCTTCTTCGAGCATTAGTTCCGATGTCTTAGTAGAAGAACTTAAAATGGAAAATAACCTATTAAAACGAAAAATTCAAGTTCTTCAAGAATTGTTGGAGTTTAAGATGGAAAAAATCAGAGCTGAGAATGGTAACATAAAAAAATGATCTAAAAAATGTGCTTAATTGTTTAGTTGTGCTACAGTCAAATTAAATCTAAGTACTAAACTATTATGAGTTTAAATGATCGCTTGCGAGTTGTCGCAAATGGATTAAAAGATAATTTATTGACTAAGTTTATGTTAAAGGATAGATAATAAACCTAAATATGACGGCTAAATTTATTATTATGGTATTGGTATTAGCTTATATCATGGTTATAATCGCTATATCAATTTATTTAATAAAGATAATATGTACTCGTTACAACCAAAACTCAGATCAGATACTCCCTCCTCCCAATATGCACTCTATTCAGGAGAGTGCATCCATGCATTTGGTAAGAATAGGACAGTTGCCTCACCCAGGACCTGGATATTGTTATTACGAATTAGGAGGAATGAGATATCAAGCGCTAACAGGATTTGACATTGGCGTACACGAAGGATATGCAAAAGCAGAGCTTAATAATCGGTATGATAAATATGCGGTTGGAGTCTACAGAGAAGGAGATCACAAATTAATGGGATACGTTCGAAGAGAACAAAATAGAGAGCTTTATGAATTTATGTTAAATAATAATTGTATAGCTAAAGCTAAATTTCGAATATGGATACACCAAGGAGAAATCTATGGAGCAGCTTACATAAAAGAAGAATGGAAATCTTCATTAGGCTTTAAGTCTGACATTAAAATTTAGAAATAAGTCCTTTTGCGTGCAAATTTCATGCAAAAGAATGATCTCTTATTTCTATATAATTGATATATAATATATTATCAGCGTTTTATTTTGCTTTGGGAGCAGGGGGTCGTGGGTTCGAATCCCGCTACCCCGACAGGAAATAAGAGTAATCGCACATGTCAATGTGGTTACTCTTATTTCATTTTGTGCTATGGTGGAATTCCGATAATACGGAATAATGCAACTGGAACAGAGCGACGCCTTTTACATTTTCAAATAAAACTCCCGGGTTAATTTAATGTATTCATCACTGTAGCGGTGGCGAGAAACTTCTGTTAATAATTTCTCTTCTTTGCAGTCTTGTTTTATAAATGTAAATGAGATCAAGGTACGTTTTGGGGGTGCTCCCGGTTTAGTGATGACCAAGAGCTGGCGGGATGGATACAGGCCTTGTGAAGATGCGATGTCTTTAAAAGAATCACTTGCATCCATCGGTATGACTACTGTAAAAGTACCATTTGGCGAAAGTAAATTCGATACTCCCTTCAGCAACTCTTCATAAGACAGGTTATCGTTATGTCGGGCTGTGTTGCGCTGGCTGTCCGGACACTTCAGGGAGTCTGTGAAATATGGAGGATTTGATACGATTGTATCATATTTCAGGCTATTATTCTTATTGCTGTATAACCTGAAATCCTGGCAAACGACTTCTATCCTGCTTCCCCAAGGTGAACGGGTGATATTCTCTGCAGCCTGTTGTGCGGCTGTTTCGTCTATTTCAAGAGCAATAACGGAAGCGGAACAGCGTTGGGCCAGCATAAGTGCCACCAATCCGGTACCGGTACCAATATCAAGAATACGTGCCGAGGACTCTACCGGGGTCCAAGCTCCGAGCAGGACACCGTCTGTGCCTACTTTCATGGCACATTTATCGTGCCAGACAGTAAACTGTTTAAACTGAAAAAAAGGTTGGCTCATTTAGCTAAGAAATAATTAAGTTCGCCAAAAATAGGTAAATATTGTGATATGACATTCCGTCCACATTATTATTTGGCATTGTTTTTGTGTTTTTATCGAATAGATGTTTTATTCTTAATGAAGAATCGATTAACTTTGCGAACGTTTTATGTTCGCTGATATGACATAAACTAATTTATACGAAATGAAGAAAGAAAGATATTTAAGAGAGATGGATGACCAGAATGATAACGCATTTTCATTAATTGCCGATTTTGACGGAAACGAAGATCAAGTGTTTGACATAAAGGTTGGTGAAACTCTTCCGGTACTCCCCCTCCGTAATATGGTATTGTTCCCCGGAGTATTTATGCCTGTTTCTGTTGGCAGAAAATCATCTTTGAGATTGGTGAGGGAAGCCGATAAGAAAAAATCCTATATTGCAGTAGTTTGCCAGAAAATGGCGGAAACGGACGAGCCGGCATTTGAGGACTTGCACCCGATCGGAACCATAGGTAAGATTGTGCGTGTACTCGAAATGCCCGACCAGACAACAACAGTCATTATCCAGGGAATGAAACGCCTGGAGCTGAAGAATATCACGGAGACACATCCGTACCTGAAGGGTGAAGTGAACATTGTTGAAGAAGAAATCCCTTCAAAAGATGATAAGGAGTTTCAGGCATTGGTGGAAACCTGCAAGGATTTGACAATACGATATATTAAATCATCGGACACTTTACATCAGGAATCAGCGTTTGCCATCAAAAACCTGACGAACCACATGTTCTTGGTGGACTTTATCTGTACGAACCTTCCGTTGAAGAAGGACGAGAAAATCGAACTGTTGCGCATTGATTCGTTGCGTGAACGTACCTATCGGTTGCTTGAAATCCTGAATCGTGAAGTGCAGTTGGCCGAAATAAAGGCATCTATCCAGATGCGTGCCCGTGAGGATATTGACCAACAGCAACGTGAGTATTTCCTGCAGCAGCAGATTAAAACGATTCAGGACGAACTGGGTGGCGGTGGCCAGGAACAGGAAATAGAAGAGATGCGCCAAAAGGCAGAACACATGAAGTGGAGTACCGAAGTGCGGGAAACTTTCCTGAAAGAGCTTGCCAAGCTGGAACGTACCCATCCTCAATCGCCGGATTACAGTGTGCAGTTGAATTATCTGCAGACAATGCTCAATCTGCCGTGGGGAGTTTATACTACTGACAATTTAAACCTAAAGAATGCCGAGAAAACGCTGAATAAGGATCATTACGGTCTGGAGAAAGTAAAGGAACGCATTCTGGAACATTTAGCCGTACTTAAATTGAAGGGTGACATGAAGTCTCCTATTATCTGTTTATACGGCCCTCCGGGAGTTGGTAAGACTTCACTGGGAAAATCGATTGCCGCAGCCTTGAAGCGGAAATATATCCGTATGTCATTGGGAGGTGTGCACGATGAAGCGGAAATTCGCGGACACCGTAAAACTTATATCGGTGCAATGCCGGGACGTATTATCAAAAACCTGATTAAAGCGGGTTCTTCGAATCCGGTATTTATTCTGGATGAAATAGATAAAGTGAGTGCCGACCGTCAGGGAGATCCTTCATCGGCTTTACTTGAAGTGCTTGATCCGGAACAAAATACGGCTTTCCATGATAATTTCCTGGATGTGGATTACGACTTGTCCAAAGTGATGTTTATTGCTACGGCAAACAACTTGAATACCATTCCCGGACCATTACTCGATCGAATGGAACTGATTGAAGTGAGTGGTTATATCACAGAAGAAAAAGTGGAAATAGCACGAAAGCATTTAGTGCCGAAGGAGTTGGAAGCAAACGGAATGAAGAAGACCGACATTAAAATTCCAAAAGATACGCTGGAAGCTATTATCGAATCGTACACACGTGAAAGCGGTGTGCGTGAGTTGGAAAAGAAAATCGGTAAGATTCTTCGTAAATCGGCCCGCCAATATGCAACAGATGGTTTCTTCTTAAAAACAGAAATCAAACCGACTGATTTATATGACTTCCTGGGTGCTCCGGAATATACTCGTGATAAATATCAAGGCAATGATTATGCCGGTGTGGTGACAGGATTGGCATGGACAGCCGTTGGAGGTGAAATCTTATTTGTTGAGACCAGTCTGAGCCGTGGCAAGGGCGGACGTCTCACATTAACCGGAAATTTGGGTGAAGTGATGAAAGAGTCTGCTATGCTGGCACTTGAGTATATCAAAGCACATGCTTCACTCTTAAATCTGGATGAAGAGATCTTTGATAACTGGAACATCCATGTCCATGTCCCCGAAGGAGCTATTCCGAAAGACGGTCCGTCGGCGGGTATCACAATGGCTACTTCGTTGGCTTCTGCTTTGACACAACGTAAGGTGAAGGCTAATCTGGCTATGACCGGGGAAATCACGTTACGTGGCAAGGTACTTCCGGTAGGTGGTATTAAGGAGAAGATTCTGGCAGCTAAGCGTGCCGGCATCAAAGAAATTATTATGAGTGCCGAGAACAAAAAGAATATTGACGAAATACAGGATATATATCTGAAAGGACTGACTTTCCATTATGTGAATGATGTAAAAGAGGTCTTTGCCATTGCATTGACTCAAGAGAAGGTTGCCGATGCCATTGATTTATCCGTAAAGAAAGCCAACCAGGAATGACATTCGAATTACAATATACAGACGCAAAAAGTAATGCCCGTGCCGGTCTGATTACAACAGACCACGGGCAAATACAAACCCCTATATTTATGCCGGTAGGTACAATCGGCAGTGTGAAAGGAGTACATCAGACTGAATTGAAAGAGGATATTCAGGCACAGATCATTCTGGGAAATACATATCATCTTTATTTGCGGCCGGGACTGGATGTACTCGAAAAAGCCGGTGGATTGCATAAGTTCAATGGATTCGACCGTCCGATGCTGACCGATAGTGGTGGTTTTCAGGTGTTTTCTTTGTCCGGTATCCGTAAATTGCGTGAAGAAGGGGCCGAATTCCGTTCGCATATTGATGGCAGCAAGCATATCTTTACTCCTGAAAAGGTTATGGATATCGAACGTATCATAGGTGCCGACATCATGATGGCATTTGACGAATGCCCGCCGGGGGATTCGGATTATGCATATGCCAAAAAGTCATTGGGATTGACACACCGCTGGCTCGACAGATGCATTCAACGATTCAATGAGACGGAACCTAAATATGGTTATAGCCAGTCTCTTTTTCCTATCGTGCAAGGATGTGTATACCCCGACCTGCGTAAACAATCTGCAGAATACATAGCTTCGAAAGATGCAGACGGTAATGCCATTGGCGGACTTGCCGTAGGCGAACCGGTAGATAAGATGTATGAGATGATTGAGTTGGTGAACGAGATACTTCCCAAGGACAAACCACGTTATCTGATGGGAGTCGGCACACCGGTTAATATTCTTGAGGGTATTGAACGTGGAGTAGATATGTTCGACTGTGTGATGCCTACCCGTAACGGACGAAACGGAATGTTGTTTACGAAAGACGGTATCATGAACATGCGTAATAAAAAATGGGAAGCAGACTTCTCTCCTATTGAAGCTGACGGTGCTTCGTATGTAGACACACTGTACAGCAAAGCATACTTGCGCCATTTATTCCATGCGCAGGAGTTGCTGGCCATGCAGATTGCATCTATCCACAATCTGGCGTTTTATTTGTGGCTGGTAGGAGAAGCACGCAAGCACATTATCGCAGGAGACTTTTCAACCTGGAAACCTATGATGGTGAAAAGAGTGTCAACAAGACTATAAATTTATGAGAAGCAATTGGTTTATTAAACGCCTGGACTTATATATCATCAAGAAATTCTTGGGGACGTATGTATTTGCTATTGCATTGATTATCTCCATCGCAGTAGTATTCGACTTCAACGAGAAGATGGATAAGTTTATGGAACGGAGTGCGCCGTGGTCGGCAATCATCTTCGATTACTACATGAACTTTATTCCATATTTCGCGAATCTGTTCAGTCCGTTGTTTGTATTTATTGCTGTCATATTCTTCACCTCTAAACTGGCTGAGAACTCCGAGATTATTGCAATGTTTTCTACCGGTATGAGTTTTAAACGTATGTTGCGTCCTTACATGATATCGGCCGGTATCATTGCGATTTCTACCTTTATATTAGGATCGTATGTGATTCCAAGAGGCAGTGTGACTCGTCTGGACTTTGAAGATAAATACGTGAAAAAGAAAAAGACCACTTATGTACACAATATACAGTTGGAGATAGACACAGGCGTGATTGCCTATATTGATAACTATCAGGATTACAATAAGACAGGAAACCGTTTTTCGCTGGATAAATTCGTAGATAAGAAACTGGTATCCCATTTGACTGCCCGTAGCATTACTTATGATACTACTGCGGTTAATAAATGGACCATTAAGGATTATATGATTCGTAATCTCGACGGATTAAAGGAAACTATTGTCCGTGGAGATAAGATGGATTCCATTATACCGATGGAACCTGCCGATTTCATGATTATGCGTAATCAACAGGAAATGTTGACCAGCCCTCAGCTTAGTGCATATATAGATAAGCAGAAACAAAGGGGTATTGCCAATATCAAAGAGTTTGAAATAGAGTATCATAAACGAATTGCCATGTCATTTGCATCATTCATCCTGACTGTGATCGGAGTATCTCTTTCTTCAAGAAAAACAAAGGGGGGAATGGGATTGCATTTGGGAATAGGACTTGGACTGAGCTTTTCATATATCCTGTTCCAGACCGTGGCATCTACTTTTGCGGTAAATGGAAATATGCCTCCGATGATCGCCATGTGGATTCCTAATTTACTGTATGCGCTGATTGCATTTTACCTATATAGAAAGGCTCCCAAATAATGGATTGCATTTGAATTCAAAGGGTCTAAAAATAAGAATTTCCGCCTGCTCCTGTGAAATCCACAAGTGCGGGCGGAATTTTTTGTTGTATTCATTTCCTCTTTTGTCTCGTTCCCGGGATCGAAATCCTGTTGGGAACCCCCACTCTCTTCTTACGCTTTAAAATCAACCTTTGATTTTGTTTGCATAAGCAGAAAGTTCTGCAGCAGAGATGTTTTTGGCTATAATCACACCATTTCCATCCAATAAATAGTTAGTGAAACCCCGGTTTAAACGGTATTTCTTAAACAAGCCGGAGTTTTCGCCTTTAGTTTCCGCGAAACAGGTGGGCGTAACTATTTGGTCCTTACGAATGGTTTCCTGAAATACCGACTGGTATTCGTCAAATGAAACGGAAACCATTTCCACATCTTGAGAAGTTGATCGAAGCGCATTGCTCAAACTTGCGTTTTGCATCCGGGACTGTGCATCGTAACTTGCCCAAAAACTAAGCAGCACATATTTACCTTTTAAGTCGGTCAAATCAAAATTGTACTGTGCATCTGACGTAGATTCGATTGTGAAATCAGGGGCTACGTCACCCACATTCAAACCTCCGGTGGGTTTGTCTTTTTCTACGAAAGAAGTCAAGGAACTAATTAGTAATACAACAAAAATCCATTTTACATGCCTCATGTAATTCGGTTTTAGTTAATACTATCCGGGACTGTCCTCTAAAACAGTGGTCTCTCCCCGAAACATCGTCTTTTTAGGCACAACAGAGAGGAATCTGTTGACTGTCAAGGCCTTTAATTCAGAAACCGGGTGCAAAGGTAAGTAAATATTATTCCAACTTCCAAATAAACAAGTAATTTTCTCTCTTTTTAAGTGCAGTTTTTTATGTTATTTAGCATAAATACTGGGAATTTTCCCCTACTTTTGCAGGATACTTAATGAACATTCAGCTATGCAACCATCAAAAACAGAATTAATTCTGATTCGTATTACCGGTGAAGATCGTCCGGGACTTACAGCCTCCGTAACAGAGATATTGGCAAAATACGATGCCACTATCCTGGATATTGGTCAGGCAGATATTCATAACACCCTTTCACTGGGCATTCTCTGTATGACTGAGGAACAACTCTCGGGATTTATGATGAAAGAGTTGCTTTTTAAGGCATCTTCCTTGGGAGTAACCATTCGTTTCTATCCGATTACCGAAGAAGAGTATGAAAGCTGGGTGAATATGCAAGGTAAGAACCGCTATATCCTTACATTGCTGGGACGTAAACTTACGGCTCGCCAGATTGCAGCGGTTACCCGTATTTTAGCTGAACAGGACATGAATATTGATGCCATCAAACGTCTGACCGGACGTATTCCATTGGATGAGCGTAAAATGCATACCCGAGCCTGTATTGAATTCTCGGTTCGCGGTACTCCCCGGGATAAAGAAGCTATGCAGGGACAGTTGATGAAATTGGCCAGTGAACTTGAAATGGACTTCTCTTTCCAGTTGGATAATATGTATCGCCGTATGCGCCGCCTGATCTGTTTCGATATGGACTCTACATTAATAGAAACCGAAGTAATTGACGAACTTGCTATACGTGCCGGTGTAGGTGCTGAAGTAAAAGCAATTACGGAACGTGCCATGAGGGGAGAAATTGACTTTACGGAAAGTTTTCGTGAGCGGGTTGCACTGCTGAAAGGACTGGACGAATCTGTAATGCAGGAAATTGCCGAGAGTCTGCCAATAACTGAAGGGGTGGATCGCTTGATGTATGTTCTGAAGAAGTATGGTTATAAGATTGCTATCCTTTCGGGAGGTTTCACCTACTTTGGACAGTATTTGCAGAAGAAATACGGTGTTGATTATGTATATGCCAATGAACTTGAGATTGTAGACGGCAAGCTGACGGGGCGTTATTTGGGAGATGTGGTAGATGGAAAGCGTAAAGCGGAACTGCTGCGATTGATCGCTCAGGTAGAAAAAGTAGATATCGCTCAAACCATTGCTGTTGGGGATGGAGCTAATGATCTTCCTATGTTGGGAGTTGCCGGTCTTGGCATTGCCTTTCATGCAAAACCCAAAGTTGTGGCCAATGCCAAACAATCTATTAATACGATTGGGCTTGATGGCGTACTTTACTTCCTGGGATTTAAGGACTCTTATTTGAATATGTAAGAGTGGAAAGAATAAAAGAACCCGAAAAATTTGTACTACGTAGTGAATTTTCTATCTTTGCGAGCAAATAAAATAAACGATGAAGTTTTCCGAATTACAATTAAATGACAATGTACTTGAAGCACTCGACGCTATGCGTTTTGAGGAATGTACTCCTATACAAGAACAAGCGATCCCAGTAATACTCGAAGGTAGAGACTTAATCGCTGTAGCGCAGACAGGAACCGGTAAGACGGCTGCCTTTTTGTTGCCTATATTGAATAAATTGTCGGAAGGTGGACATCCGGAAGATGCCATCAACTGTGTGATTATGTCACCTACCCGTGAACTGGCCCAACAAATAGATCAACAAATGGAGGGCTTCTCTTATTTTATGCCTGTTTCAAGTGTGGCTGTTTACGGAGGAAATGACGGAATACTTTTTGAGCAGCAGAAAAAAGGCTTGATGCTTGGTGCCGATGTGGTTATAGCTACACCGGGACGCTTGATTGCACATCTGAGTCTGGGATACGTTGATTTATCCCGGGTTTCTTATTTTATTCTTGATGAAGCAGACCGTATGCTTGATATGGGGTTCTACGAGGATATTATGCAGATCGTAAAATATTTGCCAAAAGAACGCCAGACGATTATGTTTTCCGCTACCATGCCAGCTAAGATTCAGCAATTGGCCAATACTATCCTGAATAACCCTGCTGAAGTCAAACTGGCCGTATCGAAACCTGCTGAAAAAATTGTTCAGGCTGCTTATGTCTGTTACGAAAATCAGAAATTGGGTATTGTAAGAAGTTTGTTTGCGGAAGAGGTGCCCGAAAGAGTTATCATTTTTGCATCTTCAAAGATAAAAGTAAAAGAAGTGGCAAAGGCGCTGAAAATGATGAAGTTGAATGTTGGAGAAATGCATTCTGATCTTGAGCAGGTACAGCGTGAATTTATTATGCATGAATTCAAATCGGGACGTATCAATATTTTGGTCGCTACAGACATTGTATCCAGAGGGATAGATATTGATGATATCCGGTTGGTGATTAATTTCGATGTTCCACATGACAGTGAAGATTATGTTCACCGCATCGGACGTACTGCACGTGCGAACAATGATGGAGTTGCCCTCACGTTTGTGAATGAGAAAGAACAAACTAATTTTAAGAATATCGAGAATTTCCTCGAAAAAGAAATTTATAAGATATCGGTACCGGCTGAATTGGGGGAAGCTCCTCAATATAATCCTCGTTCGTATACTAACGCAGGAAGAGGAGGAAGAAACTTTCGGAACGGAAATAGAAAAAATAATAACGGTGGACGTTCTACGGCACCCAGATCGGGCAGAAGATAAGCGTAAAGCTTTTCTGCCCTTTTTCTCTTAATACTCTTTTTACTATTTGTAATTCTTCGGTCAGGTCGGTTTATTTATATTTTGCAGCCGTTATATTTAGTTTTCCATCGAAACTGATGGTAAGATTCACAAGATTGCATACCGGACTTTCCGGAATACAGACGAGTGCTTGATAATGATAGCCTTTGCGGTCAATTCCTGTAAAATTCATATCAGATAGAATGGCCTGTTGCAGAAAATCTGTTGGAATTACATCTACAAACATTTGCTTGGTAATGTCCTTGGCATATAAACTTTTTTTGCCTTCATACACACATATATGCATTACATTGTCATAGTAAATATTGTCCATACTGATACCATCTTCCGAATAAGTTGTTTTCACTACTTTCATTTGTGAGGGGTTGATGTATACATAGGCTCTGTAGTGGACGCCATCGAACATTACCACACTGTCCTTCTTAGTGACTTCTGTATAGGTCGGAATAATTTCAACCGACTTAAAAGAGAATGCCAATGTATCATTAGGATCTTCCGACTTATGGAGCTTGATAATATTATCAGCCAGAGAATGGAACCAAAAAGAATATTCACTCTGCTTGTCAATTTGATAGTGGGTTACGTCTTTGCCATAGGTATAGAGCGTATCTTTTAGGATTTTGAAATAAACCGGAGCACTTTGAGCATCGGAATAATAAATCGTATCTCCTATTATGCGCATCAAGGGAGTTTCAGTTTCATCATCAAGCCAAATGCCTTGGAGAATCTCTTTGGCCTTGGGGTCTTCATTTTCTTCAGAGGGCTGTTGTCCTTTGCCATTATTGCATGCTACGAATAAGACCGTCAGTAACAATGTTGCAATGTACTTTATCATCTGTTTAATTTTGTGCAAAATTACTCATTTATATCGATAAAGATATAAAAAAAGAGCTGAAAAGTAAATTGGGGGTTACAAAAAAACTCTTAACTTTTCAGCTCTGTTATCAGGTTTGTGAGGATGCGGTGGTATAAGGTATTATTTGCCGATACAATGGTAAATAAAACCCTGTTCTTCCATTTCTTTTTTATCATAAATGTTACGTCCGTCCATGACTACCTGTTGTGACATTGTTTTTTTCACAACGGCCCACGAAGGCAGACGAAATTCTTTCCATTCGGTTACCAGCATCAAAGCATCAGCATCCAAAACCGCATCATACATGTCGCGTGCATAGTATATGGTTTCGCCGATTCGTCTTTTACATTCATTTGCTGCTGCGGGATCATAGGCCCGTACTTTGCAGCCGGCTTTCAACAGTTTGTCAATTAGGACCAATGCAGGTGCTTCGCGCATATCATCTGTTTCCGGTTTGAATGCCAATCCCCACAATGCAACTGTTTTACCTTCCAGATTTCCATTATATTGTTTTACCAGTTTGTCGAATAACAGGCTTTTCTGATTTTCGTTCACTTCTTCTACTGCCTGTAACACACGCATCTGATATCCATTCTGTTCTGCTGTCTTTATCAAAGCTTTTACGTCTTTGGGGAAACATGACCCACCATAACCAATGCCTGGATAAAGGAACTTACGTCCGATACGGGTATCCGAACCGATACCGCTACGCACCATATTTACATCAGCTCCTACTAACTCACACAGATTAGCGATGTCGTTCATGAAACTGATACGAGTAGCCAACATTGAGTTTGCGGCATATTTGGTCATTTCGGCAGAGGGAATATCCATGAATATCACGCGGAAATTATTTAGCATGAATGGCTTATATAGCTTAGTCATTAATTTTTCTGCACGTTCCGATTCCACACCGATTACAACACGGTCAGGACTCATAAAGTCATTGACTGCATTACCCTCTTTCAGAAACTCAGGATTGGAAGCTACATCAAATTCTATTTTGGCACCCCGTTTGTCTAATTCTTCCTGAATGGCATTACGAACTTTGCATGCTGTACCTACAGGTACGGTACTTTTGGTGACTACAAGTTTGTATTTCTTCATGTTTTGTCCAATGGTACGTGCCACAGCGAGTACATAACTCAAATCAGCACTTCCATCTTCATCAGGTGGGGTTCCGACAGCAGAGAACACTACTTCTACATCATCCAGGCAACTTTCCAGTGAAGTCGTAAATTTTAGTCGACCGGCTTTGGTATTGCGGATGACCATTTCTTCCAATCCATTTTCATAAATGGGGATAATCCCCTTTTTAAGCGCCTCTATTTTTTCGCTGTTGGTGTCAACACAAGTAACATCCACGCCAATTTCCGCAAAACAGGTTCCTGTGACCAAACCTACGTATCCGGTTCCGACAATTGCAATTTTCATGTTCTTTTATTTATTGAGGGTTTCTATTCAAAATATTCTGCTTCCCGAAAGGCTCCTGCCTGCTTGTCTTTCTCTGACATGACAAGTTGAGAATCGGCAATAGGCCAGTCGATAGCCAATGCCGGATCATTGTATAGGATAGAAGCCTCAGATTGGGGGGCATATATATTATCTACCTTATAAGTAAAGATAGCTATTTCGCTTTTCACTAAAAATCCATGGGCAAACCCACGGGGAATAAAAAGCTGGCGTTTATTTTCGTCGCTTAACAATACGCTGATATGCTTTCCAAATGTAGGTGATGACTTTCTTAAATCGACAGCCACATCCAGCACTTCACCTTTGATGACACGCACTAGTTTGGCTTGGCTATAGGCTCCTTTTTGATAATGGAGTCCGCGTAACGTGCCGAATGAAGATTGAGATTCATTATCTTGTATAAAATTTATCTGTCCGATAGTAGCATCAAATTCCTGTTGCTTGAATGCTTCCATGAAATATCCGCGCGGATCGAAAAAAATCTTCGGTTCAATGATCCACACACCATCTATTTCTGTTTGTATATAATTCATTCGTTTCTGATGATATTATTAAGTAGCGCAAAAGTAGGCATTTTTTCTAATATGACAGTTATAGATGGCTAAGAAAGGAAGCCAGCGTTTAGCATTTGTTAATAATAAAATGTGCGGTTTTATGGCATATCTTGAATTAATCAGTTAATTTTGCACACATGATTGAATTGGCACAGCATATTGAAGTATTATTATTAGAGAATGATTGTGTGATCGTTCCCGGTTTTGGTGGATTTATAGCTCACTACGCTCCTGCTATGAGAGTGGCTGAAGAGAATTTATTCCTCCCGCCTACCCGTACTATTGGTTTCAATCCTCAATTGACGTTGAATGATGGTGTCTTAGTACAATCTTATATGGCTGTGTACGATACTAACTTCTCGGATGCTACGAAAATGGTAGAAAAAGAGGTGGCAGAACTTATCTCCGCTCTGCATGAGGATGGAAAAACTGATCTTCCTAATATTGGAGAAATCCGCTATACCATTCATAATACTTACGAGTTTGTTCCTTACGACAATAAAATTACCACTCCTTACCTCTATGGGCTCGACTCGTTTGAGATGAAGGAGTTGTCGGCTTTGCGACGTCCGGAGAAAGAACAAATTCTTCCGACTGTTCTTAAGAAAAAGACAAGTTATGAATTCAGAGCGAACTGGGCCTTTTTGAGAAATGCCGTAGCTATGATTGCAGCGGTTGCATTGTTTTTCTTTATGTCAACACCGGTAGAGAATACATATATTGAAAAAGGAAATTATGCCCGGCTACTTCCAACTGATTTGTTTGAAAAGATAGAGAAACAATCGGTGGCAATGACTCCGGTTATGCTAAAATCAGTTGATGCCATCCCACAAACCAAACCGGCAACTGCGAAGAAAAAGTCGTCCACTGTTCGTAAAGCATCTGTAGTAAAGCCGGTTGCGGTAAAAGAAGTGAAAGTTAACCAACCGGAAAAGACAATGAAAGCAACCGAAACCAAGGTTGTGGAAAAAACTTTTCCATATCATATAATTATTGCCAGCGTAGCTAATACGAAAGATGCGGAGGCGATGGCAGGTGAACTTAAAGCCAAGGGATATACAGGTGCCAAAGTATTGACGGGTGACGGTAAGATTCGCGTGAGTATTATGTCATGTGCAGATCGTGAAGATGCCAACCGTCAACTGTTGAAATTAAGAGAGAACGAGGCTTATAAGAACGCCTGGATGTTAGCTAAATAAATATTTTATAATGAAAAGAATTCTTTGTCCTAAATGTGAGAACTATCTTTCTTTTGATGAAACTAAATATAGCGAAGGCCAGTCATTGGTTTTTGTATGTGAACACTGTGGTAAGCAATTCAGTATTCGTCTGGGGAAGAGTAAGATGAAGGCTCCTCGTAAGGAAGAGAAATTGGATGAAGATGTATATAAAGAAGAGTTTGGCTGTATCGTTGTCATTGAAAATGTCTTCGGTTTCAAGCAAGTCTTACCTCTGCAAGAAGGTGATAATATCATTGGCCGCCGTTGTGTAGGTACAGATATTAATACTCCGATTGAAACCGGTGATATGAGTATGGACAGACGCCACTGTATTATTAATGTGAAGCGTAACAGACAAAGAGAATTGGTTTATACTCTTCGTGATGCCCCAAGCCTGACCGGAACTTTCTTGATGAACGAGATCTTGGGGGATAAAGACCGTATTCGCATTGATGACGGAGCCATTATTACTATTGGGGCCACTACTCTTATCCTTCGTGCTGCAAAAAAAGAAGAAATTTGACCTCCTATTAGAAGGTATAAGCAGTAGTATGCGGTGCACACCAAACATTTGGGATATCCGTATTTTAAGAAGTTAACATCTTAAGAATACGATATTAACATCCTATATGTAGGAAGTTAACTTCTTGGAAATAGGAAGTCAACTTCATTGGAGGTAGGAAGTTAACATCCTGTAACCTTCATTCTGATAAAACGTTTTTCCTTTCTTATTTTAAGACCAAAATCCTATAAATATCCGGTTTATTTTTGTATCTCTAAGTAATTTTTTTAATTTTGTGTTCGATAACGATTGATGAAATCAAAATATAAATAGAAGGTATTTTGCTTATAATCAATAGTGTAATCTTGGTTATATCTTAGATAATTATTCTATACAATAAAAGCACAAAAGAATGAAAAATTTTATGGATAAAAATTTCCTGCTTCAAACCGAAACGGCTCAGGAATTATATCATAATCATGCGGCTAAGATGCCAATTATTGATTATCATTGTCATTTAAATCCCCAAATGGTAGCGGATGATTATCGGTTTAAGTCCTTAACTGAAATATGGCTAGGCGGTGATCATTATAAATGGCGTGCCATGCGTTCCAATGGTGTGGATGAATGCTTTTGTACCGGTAAAGAAACGTCAGATTGGGAGAAATTTGAGAAATGGGCAGAAACGGTCCCATATACTTTCCGTAATCCACTGTACCACTGGACGCATTTGGAACTGAAAACTGCATTTGGTATTGATAAAGTACTAAATCCGAAAACAGCACGTGAAATTTATGATGAATGTAATGAGAAACTTTCTTCTCAGGAATATTCTGCCCGCGGAATGATGCGACGTTATCATGTGGAAACCGTATGTACAACGGATGATCCTATCGATTCATTGGAATATCATATTAGAACTCGCGAAAGTGGATTTGAAATCAAGATGCTCCCCACATGGCGTCCGGATAAAGTTATGGCTGTGGAAGTTCCTTCAGATTTTCGCACTTATATAGAAAAATTGTCAGAAATAAGTGAGATTACTATTTCTGACTATAATGATATGATCTTAGCTTTACGTAAACGTCATGACTATTTTGCAGAGCAAGGGTGTAAGCTGTCTGATCACGGGATCGAAGAATTTTATGCTGAGGACTATACGGAAGGTGAGATTAAAACTATTTTCAATAAAATATACGGCGGTTCGGAACTGACAAAAGAAGAAGTTTTGAAGTTTAAATCGGCAATGTTAATTGTGCTCGGTGAAATGGACTGGGAAAAAGGATGGACACAACAATTTCATTACGGTGCTATTCGGAACAATAACAGCCGAATGTTCAAGCAGTTGGGTCCTGATACGGGATTTGATTCAATAGGTGAGTTTGCTACGGCTAAAGCCATGAGTAAATTCCTGGATCGGCTGAATTCAAAAGGTAAGTTGACTAAAACAATTCTGTATAATCTGAATCCTTGTGCAAACGAAGTAATTGCCACCATGATAGGTAATTTTCAAGATGGGAGTATACCTGGTAAGATTCAGTTCGGGTCGGGATGGTGGTTCCTTGATCAGAAGGATGGAATGGAAAGGCAATTAAATGCTCTTTCTCTTCTTGGATTATTGAGCCGCTTTGTGGGAATGTTGACGGATTCTCGTTCGTTCCTCTCCTATCCTCGTCATGAATATTTTCGTCGTACTTTATGTAATTTATTGGGGTGTGATGTGGAAAACGGTGAGATACCTTTATCGGAAATGGAGCGTGTCTGTCAGATGGTTGAAGATATCAGTTATTTTAATGCTAAAAACTTTTTTCATTTTTAATTAGTGTCATCTTATCTGTTACAATAAACTGAGTCGGGAATTCGCTTTGCAAGCCTTTTTCCGGCTTTTATTTTAGATGTGTGGGTGTCGCATTGGCAGAAAATCTTATCTTTGCGTCCTATTATCAATTTAAAAAAAGAAAAACATAAATGAACAATTCCCCTCAGCCTGCTGCCAAAGGGTTCACAAGAGCCTTTTATGTCAGCAACACAGTCGAACTGTTTGAACGCATGGCTTACTATGCTGTGTTTATCGTTCTCACTATTTACTTATCTACTATTTTAGGTTTTAATGATTTCGAAGCAAGTATGATTTCCGGTCTTTTTTCCGGTGGATTATACTTGCTTCCTATTTTTACCGGAGCATATGCCGATAAGATTGGTTTTCGTAAATCAATGCTTGTTGCCTTTTCGTTATTAACTGCCGGATACTTTGGTTTAGGGGTATTGCCTACATTGCTTGAAAGTACCGGGTTGGTGAGCTATGGGGCAAGTACCCATTTTAGTGGATTGACAGATAGCGTTTTCCGTTGGTTGATAGTGCCGGTTTTATTTATAATCATGATAGGCGGCTCATTTATTAAGTCTGTTATTTCGGCTTCTGTTGCCAAGGAAACAACCGAGGCTACCCGTGCACGTGGATATTCTATTTTCTACATGATGGTTAACATCGGTGCTTTTACCGGAAAAACAGTTATCGATCCTCTCCGAAATATGATTGGTGATCAGGCATATATTTACATAAACTATTTCTCCGGATTTATGACTCTCATTGCTTTGTTGGCTGTTTTCTTTTTGTATAAATCAACTCACACCGTAGGAGAAGGAAAAAGTATGCGTGAGATCGGACAAGGTTTCTTGCGTATTGTCACCAATTGGCGTTTATTGATTCTAATACTTATTATCACGGGATTTTGGATGGTGCAGCACCAACTTTATGCTACGATGCCAAAGTATGTAATTCGTATGGCAGGTGAAACAGCCAAACCGGGATGGATTGCTAATGTAAATCCTTTTGTTGTAGTATGTTGCGTTAGTTTTGTAACTCGTTGGATGGCAAAACGAAGTGCTATTACCTCAATGAATATTGGTATGTTTCTGATTCCGGTCTCTGCTCTATTGATGGCATGCGGCAATCTTTTGGATAATGAAGTTGTTTCTGGAATGAGCAACATTACATTGATGATGATTGCCGGTATTGTAGTTCAAGGTTTGGCAGAATGTTTTATATCTCCCCGTTATCTGGAATATTTTTCTCTCCAGGCTCCCAAAGGTGAGGAAGGTATGTATTTAGGGTTTAGTCATCTTCATTCTTTTTTATCTTCCATTTTCGGATTTGGTCTTGCCGGCGTTCTGCTGACCAAGTATTGTCCGGATCCAACTTTGTTTGAATCCAGAGAGGCTTGGGAAGTTGCCAGTGTGAATGCACATTACATCTGGTATTACTTTGCGGCAATCGGTTTGGTTGCAGCAATTGCTTTGCTTATTTTTGCAAAAATCACTGATTTCATCGATAAAAAGAAGAAAACTAACGTCTGATTGTTTCCTTTTTTATGTATATTTGCCGACAATTTGCCATAAAAGTTGCCGGCAATTTGCATTAAAAAGAAAAGAATAATGAAGATTAGATTTATAAGCCTGGCCAGTGGCAGTAGTGGAAACTGCTATTATCTAGGTACCGAAAAATATGGCATACTGATTGATGCGGGTATTGGAATTCGTACCATTAAAAAATCACTGAAGGACATAAATGTGACTATGGACTCAATACGTGCAGTATTTATTACTCACGATCATGCCGATCATATTAAAGCTGTAGGACATTTAGGTGAGAAATTGAATATTCCGGTATATACTACGGCACGTGTACATGCAGGAATCAATAAAAGCTATTGTATGACAGAAAAGTTGCATGGCTCTGTACGCTATTTGGAGAAAGAAGAGCCGATGCTATTGGAAGATTTTCGTATCGAGTCTTTTGAAGTTCCGCATGATGGAACAGATAATGTAGGTTATTGTATAGAAATTGACGGAAAGGTTTTTTCATTCCTTACCGACTTGGGAGAGATTACTCCAACCGCTGCCCGATATATTTGTAAAGCCCACTATCTGATCATTGAGGCTAATTATGATGAAGAAATGCTTCGTATGGGACCTTATCCGACATATCTGAAAGAGCGTATCTCAAGTAAAACAGGTCATATGAGCAATATAGATACCGCCAACTTTCTTGCGGAAAACATAATGGAGCATCTTCGTTATATTTGGCTTTGCCATCTGAGTAAAGATAATAATCATCCGGAGTTAGCATATAAGACAGTTGAGTGGAAATTGAAGAGTAAAGGTATTATTGTCGGGAAAGATGTGCAACTACTTGCTTTAAAGAGAAATACGCCTTCGGAGCTCTATGAGTTTGAATAAATGTGAGAAAAAAAGAGTAAAAAACAGGTCTGTTTATTTGGTAGTATAAAATAAAAGCCATACTTTTGCAACCGCAAACGAGAAACAAGCACTCTTAGCTCAGCTGGTAGAGCAATTGACTCTTAATCAATGGGTCCAGGGTTCGAGTCCCTGAGGGTGTACAAAAGGAGATTATAAATAATCTCCTTTTTGTTTTTGGTGACATTTTGAAATATTGTTTTATCTTTGCCACCGCAAACATTAATTTGATGAAAACAACTTATCAGTTTAACATACTCGTCAATTATTTGGAGCTGGCTTAGCTACAGTTCCATCCTATTTTAGATATACCTTAGGTTTTTCAGGGAGGTATCCTATTCTTTCTTCTTCTGTATAGATGCAATAGGGAAATAATTTCATTCTTTATCAAACTTATTATGAATAATTGGAAGAAAAAGTTTATCATTATATGGACAGGGCAACTATTCTCTATACTAAGTAGTTCTATTGCCCAGTTTTCTATTGTTTTGTGGATTAGTCTTAAAACGGGATCTGCGGAGGTATTGTCGTTTGCAACTATCGCTGCTTTATTACCACAAGCTTTATTAGGCCCTTTTGCCGGCGTCTTTGTCGATCGTTGGAATCGCAAATGGACTATGATTGGTGCTGACAGTTTTGTCGCTCTTTGTTCCGGAGTGATCGCTTTACTGTTCTATTTGGATATAATCGAATTATGGCATATATATCTTTTACTTATGTTGCGTTCGGTTGGCGGTGCATTTCATACGCCTGCCATGAAATCCTCTGTACCATTGTTGGCACCGGAAAAAGAGCTTATGCGCATTGCGGGTATCAATCAAGCTATCCAGTCGATTTGTAACATTGGTGGTCCGGCTCTTGGAGCCATATTGCTTCTTGCGTTTGACATGAGTCTTGTCATGCTTCTAGATGTATTGGGAGCTATAATAGCTTGTACAGCTTTACTTTTTGTGTATATTCCCAATCCTAAACAAGAAAATACCTCAGCTAGAAATGTACTTTATGATATGCGAGATGGATTTAATGTAATTATGCGTAATAAAGGAGTCAGTTGGGTAATGGTAACTGAAGTTCTGGTTACATTTTTTGTTATGCCAATGGTGGCATTGATGCCGTTGATGACTTTGAAAAATTTCTCGGGAACAGCATATCAAGTAAGTTTGATAGAAACTCTTTTCGGTGCTGGCATGTTGGCCGGTGGTGCCTTATTGGGTGTATGGAATCCAAAGATACGTAAAACCTTGCTGATTGCTATTTCCTATTTTTTGCTTGGTGCGGCATTGGCATTTTGTGGAATACTTCCGGCTGATGGTTTTGTACTTTTTGCAGCATTAACAGTGGCACAAGGTATAGTTGTCCCATTTTTTTCCGGGCCTTTTACTTCATTACTGCAAACTCAGTTTAAACTGGCATATTTAGGACGTGTGTTTTCTCTTTTTGACAGCGTGAGCTTATTGCCTTCTATCATTGGGTTGTTCATTACCGGATTTATTGCTGATAGTTTAGGAATAGCCAATATTTTTATCTGTTGTGGGATAGCAATTGTATTTACCTCAATTTTGATGATGTGCATTCCGGCTGTCAGAGATCTGGAAAAGCAAAGTAAATAGATATGGGATTGGTTATCCTCTGATCATTTATTTGATAAAAAGCTGATCACCGTTCGTGCTTCTTTACTTATCATCGGTAAAGAATCGCAAATGGTGATCCAGCCTCTCTATAGGATTACAATAGGAAATATGATCAGACGATGGAGGCAATAGCCAATTAAAAAATGAATTGAAATCGTCCTTGAAAAACACTAAAGTTTTTGCGGCTGATCTCTTTTATACTGGCTCCGGGCATCAGATAGCTATAGTTTAATTTTATACCTATATATTTATTAATATAATAGTTGAGTCCGATGGAGATATCTTTTTGTTCTCCTCCCCAAATGGAGGCATCCTCATCGTTGAGTGTTAAATAGTTAAATCGTGAACAAACCTCCAGACTTTTTCCTTCCGGACGACCGGCACATGCAACAGATTCATCGTACAGATAAGTTTCTCCGGATAAAAGCCAAGAGCACTGAAGGTAGGCTCCTTGTGCCACATAGTTCTTAAAAGCATTGTCTCGTTCCACATGAGTACGTATATATTCACTTTGCAGGCAGAAACGGTGATAATAAACCAGTAATTCTGTGCCAAATTTTATCTGATACGCTACATGATCAATAGTAGCCATTGCAATATTTCGGTTATCAATCGTACTCACACCAGGAGATTTATAGATAAATATGTTTTTATCTTCTTCATTTAAGGATTCGTTAGGGGTGCGGTAATTGGCCGCAAAACCTATATGAATAAGTTTCTTGCTATCTAAAACCGGACGATATACTACCCTGCCATCCAAAGCATATCCATGTGACGCTTTTTTTAGGTTGTTGACTTCATTATCCATGAATGCCCCTCCTGACATATAATGACGTTTGTTTCGGTAACCATAAGTGATTCCCATTCGCCTGCCGTTTGTTAATGCAAGAACAGCTCCTGGAGATTGATTAAAGCGAATGTCGAAAGTGCTGCACATCATTTCTAAACTAAACGGTTCGTAGAATTGTCCGACTTGTATAGAGTGGTTCTTGTATGTGTACTTTGCAAAAGCATCTTTTATTGTCGCTTTATTGCCGGTATAGCCTATTTCAAGTTTCATATCCCAATTTTGATATGCGACTTTTGCACCTATCCGAAGATCACTGAATTCAACTCCATTACCAAAATTATTATCATTCTTGAGATAAACACCGCCATCCAGAAGCATGCGTCCTGTCACTTTACATTGTAGTTTATCCGGATTAGACTGTGCTGAAGATATCAAAGCGTAAGATATACCTAATAGATAAAATAAGGTGTGTTTTAAATATAAATTCATTCGTTATTAGATTTTTAGTTTTGCTGTTTATTTCGACTACAAAAATACATCAAAAGAAATATAGATGAAATGAATATTATAAATTATTGATATAATGGTATGCCCAACCGCTTGAAATATTATAATATTAATGTAATAAAATTGATGTGGAGAATTATCAGCATAGTGGATCTTATAAAATATTATATCCATATCTGTTGGATTATAATAGTTTACGTGAATTATTCGATAGAGAGTATTATAAAGCCTATCTAAAAAACTCCTTAGGATATTTTTCTTTATTCAAAGTATAATTTGTTTTTTACTAAATATTAATCTGAAATTTTTTTCTTTGCTATACATCATTGTGAATGAGATCATTTGTTTTGTGTGATTATTTGTAACTTGATACTTAAAAACAACAGTTTATTCTTTATACGGAATAAAAGACATTATTCCGTATTAAAAAAGTCTCTTAAATATTTGCCATTTAAAAATAAAGGTTTACCTTTGCACCCGAAATCAAGAACGCTTGATGGCAATGCACTCTTAGCTCAGTTGGTAGAGCAATTGACTCTTAATCAATGGGTCCAGGGTTCGAGTCCCTGAGGGTGTACAAGTTAAAAAGGAAAAGCTCTGAAAATCATTTTTTAGAGTTTTTCCTTTTTAATTATTTCAGGATATAATGTAAAATCTGAGGAGAATTTCTCTTTTCTGATAATACAAAAATCCAAATGAGTTCAATTAAATGCCCTATACAAGTACGTCCATTTGCTATCTAGAAGTTGTTTTATTTCTTCTTATATATCACTTCTCTAAGTCCAGCCATAAAGGAGTACACATACCAGTTCGCTAAATGGGAGTATCGTCTGATTGACAGGTGTAAAACCGAACAGAGGAGCAATAGAACGAATGAGGCAAAAATTGATTTTATACGTTTGTCATTGTTCTTATGAAATGTTAGCATTCTTGCGCTGACATCAGTTTCTTTTTAATGATAATACCCTTCAGATTGAAAACTTATATGTAAAATTGATGAGGATATTGAGTTTTATGTATTTGACAGTAAATAGATGGATAATTATAGCAAAAAGACTGGAAAAAAATGGTTTTAATTTTGTTTTTAACTCCAAAACTTACTATCTTTAGGAAATTGATTATTATTGGGGGCAATTAATAAGTCCTGGCCCACAGGCGAATGATATGAGAATACAATTTGAAATTAAAGAAAAATTACCTGATATTATCGGGGAAATTCTGAATTCCGAAAAATGGATGACCCTTATTAAGGAAGATATTTCGGGTAGGAAATTGGTTGTAATCCGTGATCAGGCATTCGATTCGGAGGCAACTGTGGAGATTTACTCTCGCGAAGTGACTATTAAGACAGCATGGTCCAGATACACTTATCGGCTGTTTGTTTTAGGAGACTGTGTATGGTGTGAGTATAATGGTGCTTATCGTGGATTATTAGAGCAAAAACTGTTGCCATCTATCACCCCTAAAGAGAGTCTGTTGGATTCGGAAGTTCTGGACAGCTCATTGTATGGGCATGAAAAGAAGAAACTTCGGGAATATGCTGAAGATAATCTTAAACTGAAGAAATTCAGACGTGAGAATTTTAATGAAAATCGTACGGGGGTAGCTCCTTTTGATCATCCAAAGAAAGTATATGATGAATTCATTAAGGAAGACTACATTGCTCCTTCCTCGAAGGAGAATAATAAATAGAAATAATGAAAGGAGGACATACGATTGTATAGATCCTCCTTTATTTTTTATAGATTCTACTCTATATCTTCCATTTCGGGTGCATCATGTATACTTTTTACGATAAATGTCCATATAATGAACAAAAAGAATAGATAGAAAAATAGATAGTCCATAGTTACTTTTTTTATATTGTTGATATAACAGATCAGATATTAAAAAGATGCTCACATTATATTTTTTTTGCAATACCGATAAAAAATGCATTGCCTTTTTGAAGCAATGCATTTTCTTTGAAGTCAATATTTAATAAAACAGTTATTAATCATCGGAATAGCCATACTCTTTGAGAATATTTCTGCCTATTTCTTCAAGACAACTTTTCAAGAACTTCCATATTTCTTTCATGATTATATTCGCTAATGTTTATTGATATAACAAAAGTGATAATTTATGGGTCGAATATTATTCTTGTTTTTTTCAGATTTTATCGTTATTTGATTTGTATCAAGTAAACAATACAAAACTGCCAGTTGTTTATATTATAAAATCTAAAAATATAAACTTATGATTTACAAATTTTTATTTCCTCTAAAACCAGACAGTGCCGGAGCATCTCTATTCTTGTTGATTCTAAGAATTTCGTTTGGCCTGTTGTTGATGAATCATGGTATACAAAAGTGGAGCAATTTTCAGGAACTTTCCACATCCTTTCCTGATCCATTAGGGCTGGGTTCTCCCCTCTCTTTAGGATTGGCTGTTTTTGCAGAGTTAGCATGTTCAATGGCCTTTATTATAGGCTTCTTATATAGATTGGCTATGATTCCGATGATTTTTACTATGGTAATTGCATTCTTTGTTATTCATGCCAATGATGTTTTTGCAATGAAAGAGCTGGCGTTAGTATATCTGATTATTTTTGTTTTGATGTATATTAGTGGTCCCGGGAAATATTCAGTTGATTATGTGATAGGACGACAACTCAAAAACAAACGAAAATTGTAAATGGAAAAGTAACCTAAATTTGTTCTCTTTGACTAAAAAGATTATATTTGCAGCATATAACTGGATCATTTTTATATAAATGATCTATAATATTAACGTAATAACAAATAATAAATTTAGTATGAAAAAGAACAGATTGACTTTGGTTGCTGCCATTTTTCTCAGTGGTACTATCCTATTTAGTTCATGTGTAGGATCATTCGGACTGTTTAATCGTATTTCTTCCTGGAACCAGTCTATTGGTACGAAATTTGTAAATGAACTTGTTTTTCTTGCTTTAAATATCGTTCCGGTATATGGCGTTGCTTATCTGGCAGACGCTTTGGTTATCAATTCTATTGAGTTCTGGAGTGGCACCAACCCGATGGCTAATGTAGGTGATGTTAAGAAAGTGAAAGGTGAGAATGGTGATTATTTAGTAAAGACTCTTGAAAATGGCTATTCTATTACTAAAGAAGGTGAAGATTCAGCTATGGAGTTGATTTATAATAAAGAAGCAAATACTTGGAATGTTGTTGCCGATGGAGTTAGCACAGAGCTATTGAAAATGAACAATGACGGTACTGCTGAAATGAACTTACCGAATGGAGATAAAATGAATGTAACTCTTGATGCACAAGGTATGATGGCTGCACGTCAGGCTACAATGGGCGGACTGCTCTTTGCTGCACGTTAATTATTGAAATAAATAAAATATAAAGATGAAACTTAAACTCTGAGAGTAAGTTTCATCTTTTTTGTATCTATCTCCCTGTAATGTATAACTAGAATGGATAGCCTACTGCAAAATGGAATGCGAAATCGCGGCTGAATCTAGGATGAATAATAGGATAGCGCTCTTTTGCTTTTTTATATTTAGGATTTATAGCTTTCATCCCCCCATCAAAGCGAAGTACAAAAAAGTCTAAGTCAAGTCTGAGCCCTAATCCATAAGCAACGGCAATCTGCTTATAAAACTTATCAAATTCAAAAACACCACCCGGCTGATTTTCATATTCGCGAATAGTCCATATATTTCCTGCATCGATAAATGCTGCTCCACGAAACTTCCAGAATAGACGAGTACGGTATTCGATACTTGCATCCAGTTTAATATCTCCGGATTGATTCATGAAATTCCCATCTCCGGCAAAGGAACCCGGTCCTAAATTGCGTACGGACCATCCTCTAACACTGTTTGCTCCTCCTGAAAAATATCTTTTTTCAAAAGGAACTACTTTGGCATTTCCATAAGGAACAGCGATTCCTATTCCGGCATGAAATGCAAGAGAATTACGATGGTCAATAATAATATTTTTGGCAAAATCAAAATCTCCTTTTAAATATTGTGCATATGGTATACCTAAAATAGCATATTCGCCATCTTTATTTTTTCTCATATTAATCATTTTCGAAATTCCGTAAAGAATATTACCTGCTGATTCGAAGCCTGCCCGTATAGAATAAGAATTAGTTGTAATTGTATTATTGACAAGAGTTCCACCCGCACTATTATAGCTATAATTGTATCCCATACGTACAATCAAACGATTTTCATAATTATATTTGAGAATATAATTATCTTTATCCTTATTAATATAATCTTCCTGGAATTGAGACGAAATCCAAGGCAGATAGAGATAACTGATATCCAACAAATCGATGCGATGCTGTATTTTCTGTTTTTGTATCCATTTATAGCTCCACGAAGCCGAGGCAATGGTACGTGAGAACTCCGGACGTAATTGATAATTATATTGCAAGCCGAATTCTGTAGTTGCTTTTATTCGTCGTTTAAAGTCAGACGTGAGAAAAGGAAACAAGAAATTGGGGAAATTAATGCTTGTTTCGACTCCGTATTCAGTATAGTTATGGTTTTTATAACCCGGTTGTAATCCCGAAATAGCCTCGTATGCTCCACGAAACTTTACCATGAAGGTTTCCGAGCCGCGGAATAAATTTCTATGTTGAAAAGAAACAGATGCGGCAGCTCCCAAATCTCCTGCAGAATTAGTGCCTTCCAGTTCAAAAGAGATAGATTTATGCTTGCTTTTAGTTAGCATGACATAACAATTTAATTGGGTGCTATCGCCATTTTGAGTTTCGAAAAAACGAATATTAGTATATTTGAGCGCCGATAGTCGTCCAAAGTAAGTATAAGTCTTCTGTACATTACGTTCGTCATATAAATCTCCGGATGCAAATCTCAGGTTATCCACTAACACTTTGGGACGTAAATATAGCTTGTCTTTATAGTAGATCGGAAATCCATTATAATGCAAGGAATCGTTGATCTCAATGCTACTCAAAGCTGACGATTGCAGAACATCATAATCGGTAATGAAATTGATTTTGTTAATCTTATACTGAAAATGCTCTTTAGGAGTATCTCCGACATAAGTTTTATAAGGTAATAAGTGTAAAGTGAGATCCACCTGATGGGTATTGCGGGCAGTGTCAGCTGTATAAGTAATGTAATCCTTATTAAATTTATAATAACCGTTACATAATAGATAGTCTGTAATGCGCTGTCGTTCCGCATCGAGTACATTTACATCGAAAAGCATTCCTTCTCTTAACATTGATTGGGTAGAATCATTCCGAAGATATTCTGCTATTTTCTTATCAGAAATATCATATTTCAGTGTACGTACAATATAAGGTTTGCCTGAAGTGATTTCATAAAATAATTTTAGCTTTTTCTTTTTCGTTTTTGTAGTTCTTTTTACGCTAGCTCCCATATATCCTAAATTTTGCACTGCTTTAGCAATTTCTTCTTGAGAGCGTATAGCGTCGGATTCATTGTATATTACCGGAGCATCTCCTATTTTACGCAGGAATCGATTGAACCATTTTGTAGAATCCCGTCCGGACCAATTATATACATATAGCTGGGTTTTGATGGTACTGAACCATTTAGAATTAGGATTCTGGCGAACATAAAGTCGCATGTCCGAAGGTTTTATTTCTTTATTGTCAGTATGTATTTTTACCTCATCCAATAGATAAGAGCCATCCGGTACAAACTTAGTGGCAGAGCACGAAGCCAGTGACAAAGCAAGATAAAGAAGAATCGTGTAAAGAATCCCTTTCTTCATATACGGTTTTTAATAGATTATGCCAAACAAGATACAAATATAAACCATATTTTTCGTTTTGGGAAATAAAAATGCCGGAAGAGCTGAAAAGCATCTTCCGGCATTTTTATAGATGATTATATCATTTAAGTGTAAAACGGACTGGAAGTGTAAACCGTGAATTCACTTCCTGACCATTTTTTTGTTTTCCCGGAGTCCAGTCAGGCATTAAATTTATGATCCGTATGGCCTCTGCGTCAAGTGATGGAGATACACTTTTCACAACTTTCGGATCAATAATTTTACCATTTTTGGTAACAACAAACTGTATCACAACCTGACCTTCCTGCTTACTTTCAATAGCTTGTGCCGGATAAGTAATATTCTTGTAGAGAAACTCGAGACACGCTTTCATTCCTCCCGGAAATTCGGGAGCTGTGTTCACTATATCATATACCTGGTCTCCCAAGATAGATACACTATCCGGTACAGCTTCTTCTTTTGAAGTGACAGTGTCTTTCACTTCGGTAGTGGCCTGATCATTACTTGTTGTTTTGCTTCCACAATTGCTAAATAATAACAGCATGGCTACTGCCGACAAAAATATCAGGAATTTACTTTTCATAATTCTTTGAGTTCTTTTTTCGTTCAACATTTCAATTAGTTTTTAAAGGTAATACTTGAGTGAATATTTAAATTTGCTGCAGCCGTTCAATATATTCCAAGGATTCTGATATATACCTATTGTTTAAAGTTTTTCTATATTTAATAGAGGAGGAACTTTTTCTAAAAACAGTAAATTATAATTCTTTTCTTTTATTATATTTCATATATTATTCGTAAAAGGATTCTCTACTTTGTATATCAATATAATATCGTATAACAAATCTACTAAAATTAAGTAGATTATACGATTTTATCAATGTAAATATTGTTAATGGGAATGAAATTAATCCATAAAAGGAAGGTAAATATGATAGCTAATTAAGAATATCTTTATAGCTTTGCCATAAAATGAGATTTAGATGAGCATATTAAGTAAAAATAGAATAAAATATATTCGTTCGCTGGAATTAAAGAAAATCAGGAAAGAGGAAAAAGTTTTTTTAGCAGAAGGTCCGAAGCTTGTTGGTGATGTATTAGGATATTTCCCTTGTAAACTATTGATAGCAACATCTGATTGGCTTGAGGAACATCCTGCAGTTCAAGCAGCAGAAGTCATTGAAGTAACTTCAGAGGAGCTTTCCCGTACCAGTCTGTTGAAGACACCACAACAGGTATTAGCATTGTTTGAACAACCTGAATATGAAATCGATATGGAAGCTATCCGCAATTCTTTGTGTTTGGCTTTGGACGATATACAAGATCCTGGAAATCTTGGTACGATCATTCGTCTTGCCGATTGGTTCGGAATTGAGCACATTTTTTGTTCGCCCAACACAGTTGATGTGTTCAATCCCAAGACAATACAAGCCACAATGGGAGGAATTGCCAGAGTAAAAGTGTATTATACAGCTTTACCGGACTTGATGCATTCGTTAGGGAATGTACCTGTATATGGTACTCTTTTAGATGGGGAAAATATGTATGAACAACCCTTGTCGAAGAATGGAATTATAATAATGGGCAACGAAGGAAATGGTATCAGCCCTGAGATAGAGAAGCTGGTAAACCGTAAGTTATATATCCCTAACTATCCTGCAGAACGAGAGACTTCAGAATCACTAAATGTTGCTATTGCTACTGCAATTGTCTGTGCAGAGTTTCGGCGACAGGCTGCATTGTAACAAAATTGAAAGGATATAATAAATAAGCCCGCCATTTCATATCTATGGTAACTTTCGGAATATAAATACTTTGTTTTTCTATATTAGTAAAGTTAAACAAAGTATTTATATCTGATTCTTCTTGTGGAGTCAGTAGTATGACACCCGGAAACCATTCTACAGACTCTATTTCTTCGCTGAAAGGAAAGATATGACAAATATATCCTCCTTCTATTTCTATCGCATATTGCTTTAAAAATCCACTTCCCGGAACAAATAAATAATGTGCAGCAAAACGCTTCATATTCTCTCTTAATTATTCTGACGACGTAATGGCCTCCTTGGATTGGTCCTTTGTTGTCTTTCCAATTGCTGTTTCTCTTTTTCTATCTGCATCTCTTTTTCACGTTGTTCCGGTTTAATAGGCCGGACATCATTATTAGGACGATTCAGATCGTTCGGATTCGTACGTTGATGGGGTGATGATGCTTGAATAGTGTCTTTGGGAGTTTTCTTCTGAATAGAATCGTCTTTACTTTTTTCTTTTATTGAATCAGTTTTTAGAGAATCTCTACCTATCTGTGTTATTGAATCATTTGCATGATAACGAGTCAATGAAATATCACTGACCAGAAGTGTTATTGATTCCTCAGATAGCGGACAAAAGATAAATCCTTTTATCTCCTTGATATTCATTGTATCCGATTGGAGACGAATATTTTGAATGCCAGATTTAAAAATGTGCTTCACACAACTATGGGTCACTGTGTCGTTCTCATAAACAATCTGCATAGCCATTATTGGAGCCATTGTTGAATCAGGAATTTCACTCAGGAAGTTATATTGCATTTTCCAAAGCAACACATCGCGTTTTTTGAAGTTCGTATCAGAAGGTAGAGTGAACGTAAATTTATTGTTTAATGGAGCCTCTGTTAATTGAGCAATTCGCTGCCATGCCCAAACATCGATGCTGTCACCTGGAGCAGACATCTTAGGTTTATTGTCACGTAATGCAATCAGATGGTTGATGGCATTTTGCTGCGCTTTCAGTCTTTTGTTCACTTTCTCATAGATTTCCGATAATATTTTTGTATTTCGGGTATACCATACCATTGATGAGTCGAAAACTTCTTCTGTCGTACCATACTTTTTGAATACTGCTTCGACGTACAATGCCTTTTTATAGTTCTCACCACCGGGCATGTTCTCTCCCATCGCTTTGGCAATGTGATAATCGTATAATAAATTTTCCATCTCCGATTCTGATATGACGCTGTCCGGCCTTTTCACCTTACAAGCAGATACAATCAGTACCAAAAGACAAATACAACATAATTGAAATCGGAAAAACTTTTTCATTACCTGTTTTTTACTTTTTAGTCACAGAATGATGATATGAATCATTCAGGTATTTGCTGTAGAATAGTAATAAGGCAATAATTCCGCAACTAATGGCGGCATCTGCAAAATTAAAGATCGGACTGAAGAAAATAAAATGTTCTCCTCCGACAAAAGGCATCCATGTCGGCCAGTTGGTATCAATGATCGGGAAATAGAACATATCGACAACTTTACCATAGAACCAAGTAGAATAACCGCCGCCATCAGGCATGAAACTGGCTATTTGTGAATGTGTACTTTCGTTGAAGATGACTCCATAGAATACACTGTCGATGATATTACCCAATGCACCGGTTAGAATTAATGATACACAGATAATATATCCGGTCTTTAATCCTCTTTTTACGATTTTGTATAGATACCATCCTATTAATCCTACTGCAACGATTCGGAATGTAGTTAAAAAGAGTTTCCCAAAAAGCTCCATTCCAAACGCCATACCATTATTTTCAGTGAAATAGATATAAAACCAGTCCGTAATGCGAATACTTTCATGCCAATACATGTGAGTTTTGATCCAAATCTTTATGACCTGATCAATAATCAAGACAGAAAAAATGACGAGTATAGCGATTTGTCCTTTCGTGAGTAGTTTTTTCATCTTTGTTAAGCTATCAGTTATACAAGTTACGAGCTACCAATGACAATCAAAAAGAGGAACACAATATAGTTGTGTGAAACCCTTGTTTCTTGTAACAGGTAGCTCGTAGCCTACTATTTATTTCTTTCCACTGTTCTTTGCTTCGATGCTCAGTGTAGCATGAGGCACAGCACGCAGACGCTCTGCAGGAATTAACTTTCCAGTTTCGCGGCAGATGCCATACGTCTTATTCTCGATACGTACCAAAGCAGCTTGCAAGCCTTGAATAAACTTCAACTGGCGTTGTGCCAAACGTGTGGTTTCTTCTTTTGACAACGTATTCGCTCCTTCTTCCAAAACCTTATATGTAGGAGACGTGTCATCTGTATCGTTTCCGTCCAGTCCCATTAGACTTAGTTTTAACTGTTCATAGTCACGTTGTGCTAATTCCAGTTTTTCATTAATGATGGCGCGGAATTCTTCCAGTTCCGCATCCGAATATCTTGTCTTTTCTGCCATAACTTTTACTGTTTATAGATTATTAGTATTAGAATTATTCTTTCACTACATTCACAAACAAAGAGAAGTCGTCGAAATTCAATTCTGTTCCGTCTTTTACTTCATCTGCTAAAGTAAGGGATGTACCCAAAACTTGGTTACAAATATAACTATTATATTCATTTACCGCATCATCAGTCTGCGGATTTTTAGATAATGTTAATTTTATTTTGTCTGTAATCTCGAAACCGCTTGATTTACGGATATTTTGAATGCGATTTACCAATTCACGAGCAATTCCTTCACGACGGAGTTCGTCTGTTACGGTAACCTCAAGTGCAACAGTCAGTTTCCCTTCATTGGCAACCAACCATCCCGGAATATCTTCACTGAAGATTTCCACATCCGCCGATTCTATCACAGCTTCTGCTCCGCCCAAATCAAAGGTGTACTTACCATTCTTTTCAAGTTCTGCAATAGCTTCTTGTGACATTTCTGCTACAGCAGCTGCTACAGCTTTCATTTGTTTTCCGAATTTTGGTCCTAGTTTTTTGAAGTCACACTTCACTTTTTTCACCAGAACACCTGCCGCACCATCCACAAACTTGATCTCTTTTACGTTCACTTCGCTCATGATTAATACTTTCACGGCTTCGATATGCGCTTTTTGAACTTCATCTACCACGGGAATCATAATACACTGCAATGGCTGGCGAACCTTAATGTTTACTTTACGGCGTAATGCCAGCACCATGGAAGTGACATCTTGTGCCATTTGCATTTGTGCTTCCAGTTCTTTATCAACCATTTTCTCATTGTATTCCGGGAATTTGGCAAGATGGACAGATACAACGTTATCACGACCTGTTACTCCGATCAAATCACTGTACAAGCGGTCTGCATAGAATGGAGCGATAGGTGCCATCAGTTTGGCTACAGTCTCCAAACATGTATACAGAGTCTGATATGCAGAGAGCTTATCTTGAGTGAATCCACCACCCCAGAAACGTTTACGGTTCAGGCGAACATACCAGTTAGACAGATTATCATTTACAAAATCTGAAATTAAACGTCCGGCTTTAGTCGGTTCATATTCATTGTAGCAAGTATCTACCTCTTTTACTAATGTATTCAAGACGGATAGAATCCATCGGTCAATTTCCGGACGCTCATTCATCGGAAGATCGGCTTCTTTGTATTCAAAACCGTCTACATTGGCATACAGGGCAAAGAAAGAATAAGTATTGTATAACGTTCCGAAGAATTTACGACGTACCTCTTCAATGCCATCAACATCAAACTTCAGGTTGTCCCATGGAGAAGAGTTAGTGATCATATACCAGCGTAACGGATCAGAGCCATATTGTTCAATAGTAGAGAATGGGTCAACAGCATTACCTAAACGTTTAGACATCTTGTTGCCATTTTTATCTAATACTAATCCATTGGAAATAACAGCCTTATAAGAGACGCTATCGAATACCATTGTTGCAATGGCATGTAAAGTAAAGAACCATCCGCGAGTCTGGTCTACTCCTTCCGCTATAAAATCGGCCGGGTATACCTGATGACTATCCAACAATTCTTTATTTTCAAATGGATAATGAATCTGGGCATACGGCATTGCGCCCGAATCAAACCATACGTCGATCAAGTCTGCTTCACGTTTCATCGGCTTCCCGTCCTTTGAGACAAGGATAATATCGTCTACATAAGGGCGATGAAGATCTATCTTATTATAATTCTCTTCATTATATTCACCCGGTACGAAACCTTTATCTTTATAAGGATTCGACTGCATATATCCTGCAGCGACTGATTTTTCTATTTCATTATATAGCTCTTCAACCGACTCGATACATTTTTCGTCACTGTTATCTTCTGTTCGCCAAATCGGTAATGGAGTACCCCAATAACGAGAACGGCTTAAGTTCCAGTCATTCAGGTTTTCCAGCCATTTTCCAAAACGACCGGTTCCGGTAGACTCCGGTTTCCAGTTAATAGTCTTATTCAATTCTATCATTCGTTCTTTGCAAGCTGTAGAACGAATAAACCAGCTGTCCAGCGGATAATATAGTACCGGTTTATCTGTACGCCAGCAATGGGGATAATTATGCACATGCTTCTCTATTTTGAAAGCTTGATTATTAACCTTCATCATCATACAGATACTTACATCCAATGACTCATCCTGATCGGACAGGTTTGGGTCATATGCATTCTTCACAAATCGGCCAGCATACTCTTTATATAAATCTACGTTAACGCGCTGTTTTATAAAGTCTTCATCCAATTCATCTAAAGTATAGAATTTACCGGTCAAATCTACCATCGGACGAAGTTCTCCCTTTTTATTAACCAACTGTAGCGGAGGTATGCCGGCAGCTTTTGCTACTTGGGCGTCATCGGCACCAAATGTAGGTGCAATATGTACGATACCTGTACCGTCTTCCGTCGTTACATAATCGCCCAAAATTACTCTGAAAGCACCTTCGCCCGGATTTACCCACGGAATTAATTGCTCGTATTCCATGCCTACCAAATCAGGACCTTTATATTCAGCTATCACTTTGAAAGGAACCAACTTATCACCTGCCTTATAATCTTCCAGCTTCAGTTCGGCTGCTTTCGGATTAAAATGTGCATTCAATAACGCCTTTGCCAATACCACCGTGATGGGTTGTCCTGTATATGCGTTATATGATTGAACTGCTACATAATCAATTTTAGGGCCGACACAGAGTGCGGTATTTGAAGGTAATGTCCATGGAGTAGTGGTCCATGCCAGGAAATAAGGAGTGCCCCATTGTGCCATTTCCGGTTTGGGGTTCTTCATTTTGAATTGTGCCACTACTGTTGTATCTTTCACGTCCCGATAACATCCCGGTTGATTCAGTTCGTGTGAACTTAATCCGGTTCCTGCTGCCGGAGAATAGGGTTGGATGGTGTATCCTTTATACAGTAATCCTTTTTTATACAATTGTTTTAGCAACCACCACAAGGTTTCGATGTAACGATTATCATATGTAATGTATGGATGCTTCATATCCACCCAATAGCCCATTTTGTGAGTCAGGTCTTCCCATTCCTTTGTAAACTTCATCACATCCTGACGACAGTGAGCATTGTATTCGGCTACTGAAATTGTTTTTCCAATATCCTCTTTTGTGATTCCCAAAGACTTTTCAACCCCCAACTCAACAGGAAGTCCGTGTGTGTCCCAACCGGCTTTACGTTTCACCTGATAGCCCTTCATCGTTTTGTAACGACAGAAAATATCTTTGATAGAACGAGCCATTACGTGGTGAATACCCGGCATACCGTTAGCTGATGGAGGTCCTTCAAAAAATACAAACGAAGGACAGCCTTCACGTTCTGTCATACTCTTGGCGAAAACTTGGTTTTCGTCCCATTTTTTCAACACGTCCTTATTCACCTTCGAAAGGTCGAACTGCGAATATTCGGCAAATTTCTTGCTCATGGCTATATTTACAATTTTACTATATTACAATTTAAGATTGGGATACCCTCCCTATTTTAAGGGTGCAAATGTACAAAAACATTCGTTTTCATACAAGAAAAGGCTTTTTAATTTCAGTATGATAGAAAAGGCTATCTTGTGAAAAGAGTGTAAAAAGTAGTAAGGGGGGTGAAACAAAAAACTACATGTCTTGTTTATCAGTGAAATTTTAAAACCTATATGTTATGAATTACGGTATAAGTGTATTGTTCAGAGCAATTCCCTTGGCAATGGCTCTGTTTTGTTTTGGCTACGGGGCGTTTATCAGTGCATATGGCGATGACTCTAACCGACTGGTAGCAGGTCCGGTAGTTTTTTCATTAGGTATGATTTGCATTGCATTATTTGCAACAGCCGCTACTATTATCCGGCAAATCATACATACTTACGGGCGAGGTTCTTTATATGCATTGCCTATTATCGGTTATCTGGCCGCTGTTGTCACAATTATTGGCGGAATTTGCATGTTTACCCGATCTACCTCTGCCTCCTCTTTCGTAGCTGGACATGTAGTTGCCGGAGTGGGACTGATAACTACTTGTGTAGCAACCGCAGCAACATCTTCTACCCGTTTTTCATTGATTCCTGCCAACTCAAAAATGATTGGTAACGGTATTCCTGAAGGAGCGTTTACCAAGGGCCAAGAGCGTATATTAAAAACAATAGCTATCACTATATCGTTGATTGCCTGGATCTGGGCTTTCGTTTTATTAGCCAAGAGTGATGTACATCCTGCTTATTTCGTAGCAGGGCATGTGATGGTAGGTTTAGCTTGCATTTGCACAAGCCTGATTGCTTTGGTTGCTACTATTGCCCGTCAAATCAGAAATGTGTATACGGATAGAGAACGTAAAAGATGGCCAAAACTCGTATTGTTGATGGGAACCGTTTCGCTTCTTTGGGGACTGTTTGTTATTTTTTCCGATTCAAGCACCACTAACGGAGTAATCGGATACATCATGATTGGGCTTGGGCTGGTTTGTTACAGCATTTCAAGTAAAGTAATTCTGCTGGCGAAAATTTGGGGAAGAGAATTTGCTTTGGCCAACCGCATCCCTTTGATTCCGGTATTGACGGCGTTGGCCTGTTTGTTTCTGGCTTCTTTCGTTTTTGAATTGGGTACGACGCATGATGATTATTTTATCCCTGCACGCGTATTAGCCGGTTTGGGTGCCATTTGCTTCACTCTCTTTTCAATTGTCAGTATTCTTGAGAGTGGAACATCTTCAAAATAAATATAAGGATATCAAAACTCACCGCAGAGGACACGGAGTAACACAGAATCGATTTTAAATTGTTGATTATTAATAAAAAAAAAGGTTCTGTGATACTCCTTGTTACTCCGTGGTGAAAAGAGTTTTGATACCCTCTTATTCATAAAATTTGTTGAGTGAGATATAATATTCTAATCGGGAATTGGGTAATGTGAATGACATGTAATTGCCAAAATATACAGTTGGGCAGCCGGTTTCACCAAGAACTTTTCCTGCATGAGATTTTTTAATGGCAGATGCAAATGTCGAGGCTCCGGAATAAGTGGATTCATTTACCAATACTGTAACTGATCCTTTATAAATGTCTGCTTTATCCCGGTTTCCCTCTACGAAAGAATCCCGAATAGCAAATAAAGAACCGTCAGGTAAATTTTTGATCTCTTCATAGGTTTCCGGATGTTTTTGCTCATTGTACCGTTTTGAGTACGAACTGATTTTTAAATCAGTTTTGATATATAATGTATAAGCATCATGCGATAAGTATGACAGAAGCATGTCAACTCCAGCACTTGACCCTCCTTTGTTATTCCTGACATCTATAACCAAATTGGGTACATGTTCTCTGTTAATCACTGAAAAGACTGAGTCACAAAATTGTTTTAGTTGTGGTAATTGATATAAGTTCATTATTTGCAGAGTAGCAGTCTGTTTATCCGGACTTAGAGTATAAACAAATTGTGGCAGACTTTTGCCAAGTCGTGCTTTTAAAACAGGGAAGGCATCTATTTGGCTGATACCATCCAATGATTCTTTCCATATCTTTTTTCCTCTTTTAATTGTAAAATCATATTTTTCACCCCAATTATATTTATACCATAGCAAAGTAGAAAGATAACTGGTCAATTGATTTTCCTTAATAGCGTTTCCTTTTTCAGCTCCCAGTAAGAGATACAATTGGCTTAATATGGTTTGACTATTTATATTATTCATACATATTATTTCATCATTTTCCTGTATTGAACAGGATATTAGAGGAAAATCAACCAATATCTTATTCTCTACTATTTTTAAGCGTAAAGGCAGAGTCAGCCCTCCATTATTCAAATAGGTAATTCTGTCTTGAGTAGCAGGAATTGTGAAATTAGTATGACCATCTTTAACAGATGCAACAAATGGAGAGACTATAAAGTAAAAATCAGAAAGGTTTCGTTCTTTATTCAACGAACTATATATTGAATCATGTTTCTTTTCAAATTCTTTTTGTGTTTGATACACAAATAAGTCCGGATGTACCTGATGTAGTAAGCTATATAAGGTGTCAAAATCTTCCTTTTGCTGGCGGGAGGTTAGTATCTGAGCATTTATTGGGATACTGAGATTACATAAAATAATTGTCATCAGAATTAAAGATGGAGTTTTCATGTTTTGCCGTTTTAAAATTAGACATTGGTGATTAAAGCTATTTAGTGAATGCTAATATAGATAATCTTTTTGGAAAACTACTTTATTCTAAGTACTAGTTTATATTTTATATTCCAGTCATCCCCAACCGATATTATGAATAGTAGTGTGCCTTTCTAATTTAAATCTACTTCAAAATTGTATTTAATACAAATTAATAGCCCTTTTATACGTTTATTGGCATATTTTTACTTACTTTGCACCATATAAAGGCACAACTATGCACAAAAAACTATTAGTGACTGCATATTTTGTAATAGCAGCATTGTTGCAAACTCTGGCAGGCAATTTCCCCTTATCTTTTTTTGCATTCCCTCTGAATGTGATTGTAGCAGTTATATGGATTTATTCGTTATGGCGTCTCTATAAAGAAGGGAATAAGTTGCCATTAACCCGTTTTCTGTTATCTTCCCGGACAAGTGTTCTATCGATCCTATTATTAATAGGTGGCAGTCTGGTTATCGGCTTGTTTCCTCAGTTATCGGAAGCAGAAGCAGATTCCATTCCAGGGGTTTTAGCTTCGTTGGGATGCTATAATTTCATGATTTCCTGGATATTCATTGCCATTCTTTTCCTTTTATTGAGTAATTTGGCAATGGTGATTATTCATGCTTTTTATCATTGTGTGCCGGCAAAGAAGCGTTTTATCCTGAACCATTTGGGATTATGGCTCGCTTTATTTGCCGGATTTTTCGGTAGCAGTGATGTTCAGACTTTACGCATCCCGCTTTATGCCGGACAACCGGGACGCGAAGCTTATAGTATGGATGGGAAAGCCTATTATCTGGATTATGAACTGGAACTCTATTCTTTCAATACAGAATATTATCCGAACGGGATGCCTTCGCGTTTTGCTGCAGATGTGCGTATTGGAAACCGGAGAACTACACTTGAAGTAAATCATCCCCACAGTTACCGTTTGGGAGAAGACATTTACCTGACCGGATATGATACACACAACATGGGAAATACCCAGTATTGTATCCTTCAAATAGTTCGTCAACCTTGGAAATATGTTATGGTAGTTGGCATTTTGATGATGTTGACAGGAGCTGTTTTGTTATTTATTAATGGTCCTAAAAAGCTGAAACATGATAACCTGGGATAACTTCTATTTGTTCGCAGTCGCTTCAATCTGTCTTTGGTTGACAGGAGCTATATTTGCACTTCGTTCGTCAGTACGAAGTAGAATGGCTGTTGTGCTCACTATAGCAGGCATCACCTGCTTGGGAATATTCATTGCCGGGCTGTGGATATCTCTGCAACGTCCCCCACTCCGCACTATGGGCGAGACCCGTTTATGGTACTCTTTCTTTATGGGTATTGCCGGGTTATTGACTTATATTCGTTGGAAATATCGATGGATACTTTCTTTCTCCACCTTATTGTCCACTGTCTTTGTAATAATCAATCTGCTGAAACCGGAGATACATGACCAGTCGCTTATGCCGGCTTTGCAAAGTATTTGGTTTATTCCCCATGTCACCGTCTATATGTTCTCCTATTCCGTATTGGGATGTGCTTTCATCATAGCCCTCTGCGGTCTTGTCCATCACAAAGAAGAGTACCTGGTGACAGCAGACAATCTGGTCTATTCCGGAGTGGCGTTTTTGTCAATCGGAATGCTTCTCGGGTCTTTGTGGGCTAAGGAGGCATGGGGTAATTATTGGAGTTGGGACCCCAAAGAAACCTGGGCGGTAGTAACCTGGATGGGATACCTATTATATATACATCTGCGTTTGCGAAGGAAGTTTCGCAAAAAGATGCTGTACGTCATACTGATTTTCTCCTTTCTGGCATTGCAGATGTGCTGGTATGGAGTGAATTATTTGCCTTCGGCTCAACAAAGTGTACATTTATACAATCGTAATAATTAACTTAAAGAATGCACAATGAAGAAAAGTACAAAATTTATCATCGCATTGCTTGTGACAGTCGGGGCACTGGCTATCACTTACCGCGTTGTAAACCAAGCACCGTCGAAAGATCTTGCTGCTGATGCTCAGATGCAGGAAATCATTACTTCGGGGGGATGTTTACAATGTCATTCGGGCAGTCCGGACCTTCCTTTCTATGCCAACTGGCCCGTTGCAAGCGGAATGGTACAGAAAGACGTAACGCAAGGTTATCGTGCTTTCGACATGACCGAAATGGCTGAAGCTCTGAAAGCCGGTAAGCCTGTCGGAAAAGTAGCACTTGCTAAAGTCGAAAAAGTAATCATGGACGGAACGATGCCCAAACATGCTTATTACATGGTACATTGGGGATCGAGCGTAACAGATGCCAAGAAGGAAATGGCTATGGCATGGGTTAAACAACATCGCTTGGCACATTATGCTAACGGACTGGCTGCCGCCGAGTTTGTCAATGAACCGATACGTCCCATCGCAGATTCTATTCCTGTGGATATGCGTAAAGTCATCTTGGGAGATATGCTCTATCATGACACTCGCCTTTCGGCTGATAACACCGTTTCATGTGCTTCGTGTCACGGATTGAATACCGGTGGTGTGGACAATAAGCAATATTCGGAAGGTGTAGGCGGACAGTTCGGAGGCGTAAATGCTCCGACAGTGTATAACGCCGCTTACAATTTCGTCCAGTTCTGGGATGGACGTGCCGGAACACTTGCCGAGCAGGCTGCCGGACCTCCTTTGAATCCGGTCGAGATGGCCTGTCAGTCATTTGATGAAATCATTGCGAAACTGGAGCAGGATGCAAACTTTACCAAAGCCTTTTTGGCTGTATATCCCGATGGTTATTCCGAACAGAATATCACGAATGCGATCGAGGAGTTTGAAAAGACACTGCTTACTCCGAATTCCCGTTTCGACCTTTATCTGAAAGGTGAAAAGACTGCCATTAACGATATAGAGCTGGCCGGATACGAATTGTTTAAGAAATACGATTGTGCTACATGTCATGTCGGTGAGACACTGGGCGGCCAGTCTTACGAACTGATGGGCGTAAAGAGAGACTACTTCGCAGATCGCGGCATTGAATTGACAGAAGAAGATAACGGACGTTTCAAACAAACCCGGAACGAACGTGACAAACATCGCTTTAAAGTGCCCGGTTTGAGAAACATTGCCCTGACGGCTCCTTACTTCCATGACGGCAGTATGAAAACAATGAAAGAGGCTGTAGATTACATGGCCAAATATCAGATGGATCTGAATCTTCCGGAAGATGAACTGAATAAAATCGTTGCTTTTCTGGAGACACTGACCGGGGAGTACAAAGGTAAGCCCCTGACCAACGATAATCAGACCAAAGCATTATAACCTCTCTCAGGTAGATATAAGAAAAGGATACTCTTTACAGGGTATCCTTTTTAATTTTATGTTATAAATGGATTAGTTACGAGGCAGAGCTTCTTTAACAACCATCTGACGGCCTTCGTATTCAGCTCCGTTCAACTCAGAGATCACATTTTTTGCTTCATCGTCGTTCGGCATTTCAACGAATGCGAATCCTTTTGATTTGCGAGTCTCGCGATCGATGATCAGTTTTACTGAATCAACTGTTCCGTACTCTTCCATTACTTGTCTCAAATCTGCTTCCTTAACACGATAGCTAAGGTTTCCAATGTACATGTTCATAAAATAAAAAAAATAAAAATTGATAAATAAATTTAGAAACAACAGAAGTTTGAGATTAGATCTGGATTCAACTGATTCAGTAGAAAATAGAGTAAAATAAAACAATCAATTGTTTTCGTCGGTAAAGTACGTCATAATATTTGGATTATCAACTATAAAAGGGCATTTATTTTTCAATAAACGCCCTTTTCTTTTACAGATGTATCTCTGTTAATGCTTACTCAGATAGTTGGCTACTCCGTCTTCGGTAGCTTTCATGGCGTCTTTGCCTTTCGACCAATTGGCCGGACAAACCTCACCATACTCTTCAAAATGTTGTAAAGCGTCTACCATGCGCAATACTTCATCCACGTTACGTCCCAGCGGCAAGTCGTTGATGACGCAATGTCTTACTACGCCCTCCTTGTCGATCAGGAACAGACCACGGAAAGCTACCGGTGTCCCTTCGCATACCCAATTGCCATTTTCATCGGGGGCATAGCTTCCGGCCAGCACTCCATAACTCTCAGAGATTGACTTAGAAAAGTCGGACACAATAGGATACTTCACGCCTTGGATACCTCCTTCGTTCTTGGGCATCTGCAACCAAGAGAAGTGAGAATATTCAGAGTCGACCGAACAACCTACCACAGCGACATCACGTTTTTCAAACTCTTCGAGCTTTTCCTGAAATGCGTGCAGTTCGGTGGGGCATACAAAAGTGAAGTCCATCGGGTAGAAGAAGAATACTACGTATTTTTTCCCTTTATACTGATCCAACGAAAAGTTCTGAACGATTTCATGCCCATTGATTACAGCCGTGGCATCGAATTTCGGCGCTTGTTTTCCAATTAATGATCTCATAATTCTCTTATTTTAGAAGTTATTAAATGATTCATTTCGGAAACAAAGCTATCAGAATCTTTGTTTACTGCCAAAGTTTAATGATATATAATATCTATCGGTCAATAGACAAAATCTATTAAGGCTTCTTGAAGCGCACTTCATATACATCATTTCTCCTGTCCTTCAGGTTGCGAACGCTGCCGTAAGTGTGCAGTTCGTTCAATAAGTCGAGATCTACATCCGAAACCAGGATCATTTCTGTATTCGGAGTTGCTTCGGCACGCTTTCCGTCTGTCGGAAAAGCGAAATCGCAAGGTGTGAATACTCCCGACTGAGCATATTGAATATCCATATTGTGCACACGGGGAAGATTGCCTACACTGCCGGCTATTACCACAAAGCATTCGTTCTCAATGGCACGTGCCTGTGCGCAGACCCGAACACGCGAATAAGCATTTTGTGTATCGGTGAGAAACGGTACAAACAGAATCTGCATTCCCTGGTCGGCCATCAGACGGGAGAGTTCCGGAAATTCCACATCATAACAGATCAGTATGCCTATCTTTGCACAGTCCGTATCGAATGTTTTAAGCTGTTTGCCGCCGCTCAGTCCCCAACTCTTTATCTCGTCCGGGGTGACATGGAGCTTTTCGTACATTTCGTAAGTTCCGTCGCGTCGGCAAAGAAATCCGGCATTGTACAGCAATCCGTCTTCTTTGATCAGTGGCATACTTCCTGTGATGATATTGATGTTGTAGCTGATTGCCAGATTAATGAAGCGATCGCGGATTTCTTCGGTATATTGGGCCAGCCCGCGGATGGCCTGTGATTCGCCTTTGTCATTGTACTTTGACATCAACGGTGCATTAAAGTATTCGGGGAAAAGCACAAAATCACTCTTATAGTCGGATACCGCATCTACAAAAAATTCTACCTGTTCGAAGAGATCGTCCAAGGTCTTATAACTACGCATCTGCCACTGCACCAATCCTACACGGACCGTTGTTTTGGGGGCCAGATATTCTTGCGTAGGCGGCTGATAGTAAATGTTGTCCCATTGCAAGAGACAGGCGTAGTGTTTTGATTCTTCATCGTTCGGCAAATAATTGGTCATCACCTTGCGTACGTGAAAATCATTGGAGAGTTGAAAAGTGAGCACCGGATCATAAATTTCGCGCTGACGAACACGGTCGATGTACTCTTTGGGACGCATCTTGTCAGCATACTTATGGTAATTCGGGATGCGACCGCCAAACATAATCGCTTTCAGATTCAGCGTTTCGCAAAGTTCTTTGCGATATTCGTACATGCGCCGAGCTAGTCGTAACCCGCGATATTCGGGATGGATAAAGACCTCGATGCCATATAAGATATTCCCTTGGGGAGAATGGGTATTGAAAGTCTCCTTCCCCGTGACCTGGGCATAGGTATGATCGTTTTTCACTTTATCATATTCTACAATGATAGAGAGTGCACAGCCGACTATCTTTTCGTCGACCACAGTAACAATTTGTCCTTCGGGGAAAATTTTAATTAGTTTCTCAATCTGCTCGTGTGTCCAGAACACATCGCTTCCGTCCGAATATACACGTGTAAACGATTGGGATAATTGAGCGTAATCTTCAATCTGGAGGTTACGGATCTGTACCTTATTGATTTTATGAGGATAATCCATAGTAACTTGTATTAAAAAAACATTGCAAAGGTAAGCTTTATCTTTATAACCGGACAGCTTTCATATAATTTTATACCTTTGCATTTCATAACAACTATCAAGAGTATGCGTAAATTTATTATTTCTTTCTGCTGCTATGTCTTCTTTATTTTTACTTTGGCAGCGCAGGACAAGGCTCCGCATTACACCGTAATTGTTTCATTGGATGCCTTCCGCTGGGATTATCCGGCAATGTATGATACCCCTAACCTGAACCAGATGGCCCGCGAGGGAGTAAAAGCGACCATGCTTCCCTCCTATCCGGCGTCTACTTTCCCCAACCACTATACATTGGCTACGGGATTGGTGCCTGACCACAACGGTATTATCAACAACACTTTCTGGGATGTAAAACGTCGTCGCCAATACTCTATGGGAGATCCCGCCACGCGGAACAATCCCGACTACTATCTGGGTGAACCGATCTGGATTACGGCACAAAAGCAGGGAGTGAAGACAGGAAACGTTTATTGGGTTGGTTCGGATATTGCCATCAAAGGCGGTTATCCTACTTACTACCGGGAATATGCCGAGAAGCCTCGTCTTACTTTTGAACAGCGGGTGGATTCGACCATCGCTCTTCTGGAAAAGCCGGAAGCGGAACGTCCCCGTCTCGTTATGCTTTACTTTGAAGAGCCGGATGGCGTGACCCATCATCACGGCCCCCGCAGTGTAGAAGCTGCTGCCATTATACACCGTATGGATAGTTTAGTCGGAATGTTGCGGCAGGGAATTGCATCGCTTCCTTTCGGTAAGGATGTCAACCTGATTGTCACCGCCGATCATGGAATGACCGAGATCAGTGACGACCGCGTGGTAGACATGAATAAGTATCTGCGTCCGGAATGGTGTGAGGCTGTGGATGGACGGACTCCGACCTCTATTTTCACAAAACCGGAATATCGCGACTCGGTATACAATGCCTTGAAAGATGTACCCCATATTCATGTGTGGAAAAAGGAGGAGATTCCTGCCGAATTAAACTATGGAAGCAGTGACCGTATCGGTGATATTGTAGTGGCTCCCGAGTTAGGATGGCAATTTACCGATGTACCACGTGCCTTGAAAGGTGCTCATGGATATTTTCTGCAAAGTCCGGATATGCAGGTAATGTTTCGTGCCTGTGGGCCCGACTTTAAGGCAGGGTATGAATCGAAGGGATTTGTCAATGTGGATATCTACCCGCTGTTGGCCCATTTATTGAAAATTACTCCGGAGAAGACAGATGGACAGTTCGAAAGAATAAAAGACATTCTGAAAGATGTGTCTTTTTGATAATTTATTGCGTGTAAAATCGCATCTTTCCGTCCATCGGGCAAGATGACTAAAAAAATCGTCTGCAATTTGAATCAGCATTTTTAAAAAGGAAATCCATCTATATGTATTTACTGAAATATATATAGGTGGATTCTCTTTTTAATATCTCTATGATAAATAAATAGGGTAAACAGTTATCATTCTTCTATTTTATTTCTATCGTACAGATATAACCAAATAGAGAAATATCATCCCCGTTTCTGCTCCCATTCGATATCATTAGACCATACGGAGCATATGTAGTAACCATCCGGACCGGATGGTTACGCCTTAATGAGTGGATGAAGTAAGCTTTTTGCCCGTTTGCTTACTTTAATTCATCTAAAAGTCGGTAGCTCCACCCCTTTCAGAAGCAAGCTGAAAGGGGTGAAACTACCGACTATGGTTTGCTACGCTTCCGGTTTACCGGATTCTCAAGAAGTGCATGTTAGCCAAAAGGATGTATATGCTGCATTCGGTCGGCATTTACTTCGATTTGCTTTCAATGTGGAATGACGTAAGATCTACTCCGGTTAACGCTTCTTCCAAAGTTTGCTCATATCCTCCAATGTTTTTCCTTTGGTTTCCGGCACCCAACGCCATACGAAGAGGGCGGCAATCACACAAATGATTCCGTAAAGACTGTAGGCAAACATCGGACTGAAATCATAGAGCGCGGGGAACGTAGATGAAACAATGTAGTTGAATATCCATTGAAATGCCACAGCAATGGCCACCGCTTTGCCACGGATGGTGTTGGGAAAGATTTCGGATATCAGTACCCAACAGATGGGTCCCCATGACATCATGAAGAAAGCTGCATATACAATGACCGACAGTACGGGAAGTAGCCCCTTGATGCCCATACTGTCACACAAGGCGACTGCAAAGGCTCCGACAGCCATACCGACGGAACCGATGATAAGCAACGGTTTCCGTCCGAAACGGTCGACGGTGAAAATAGCTATCAGTGTAAAGATGATATTGACAATGCCCATGATGACGGTTTGCATCATTCCTCCGCCTTCGGCACCGGCATTTTCGAATATTCGCGGCGCATAATAGAGCACGGCGTTGATGCCGATGGCTTGCTGGAAGACAGAAAGCAGAATACCGATAACAATCACCGCCGCACCGTAGGTGAACAGCTTCTCTGTCTTTTCCTGCGAAGTGGCTTTTATTTCGGCAAGAATCTCTTGTGCTTTTGTGGCTCCATTCACTTTTTTGAGAATGGAATAAGCCTTCTGATCCTGATCAATCATCACCAGATAACGGGGAGTTTTGGGTACGAAGAAGAGTAACATGCCGAAGAAAGCTGCCGGAAAGGCTTCGGAACCGAACATATAGCGCCACCCTTCGGTAACGGTCCACATATCCGACTCGCTACTTACAGAAAGTGTACCGGCAGCATCTTTCAGGATAACAGGATTCTGGTGGTCGTCCAAGATCAGGTAGTTTACAAAGTAAACCACAAGCATGCCGAAGATTATGGCAAACTGATTGCATGACACCAGTGTACCGCGAATGTTGGAGGGAGCTATCTCGGCAATATACATGGGACAAACAGCGGACGCCAGTCCCACTCCGATGCCTCCCAGAATGCGGTAGAGATTAAAGGTGATAAGCAAGTTCATATTAGCCTTCCCATATTCAAAGAACAGGAATTCAGGATAATAAGACCCCAGTGCCGAAAGGAAGAAAAGTACGGCGGCCAGCCGTAGTGAGTTGCGGCGTCCCAGCCGTGAAGCGAAGATGCCGGACAATGCACCACCCAAGACGCAACCGATCAGTGCACTCGAGGAGGTGATGCCGTGCATCACTTTGTCGTATTGAAAATCTGTGGCTGTGAGGAAGAAGGCTTCGAGCCCTTTCTCAGCTCCTGAAATTACAGCGGTATCATAGCCGAACAGCAATCCGCCCAGGATGGCTACCGATGTAATGGAATACAGGTAGAGCTTGCTACCCTCGTTGGTATGATTCATGGCATTAGCTTTTTTTGAATTACGGTCTGCAGGCAACAAGAGCCTGCAGACCGTGAAATACGGACTTATAATGAGTAGATATTAACGAGTGCTTCATACAGTTCCTGTTGGCCGCTGGTCTGCTTCGGCTCTCCGTTGGCTTTGGCATAAGCAACCAGTTCCTCCAGGCTGAGTTTCCCTTCTTCGAACTCCTTGCCTTTGCCCGCATCGAACGAGGCATAACGGTCGGACAACATTTTCTGGTAAGGAGACTCATTGAGCAGATTGGCTGCGCTTTCCAAGGCACGTGCCATAGCATCCATTCCGGCAATATGTGCGATAAAGATATCTTCCGGGTCAGTAGAGTTCCGGCGAGTTTTGGCATCGAAGTTTGTACCGCCGTTACCCAATCCGTCGTTACGGATAATCTGCATCATGGCTTGTGTCAGTTCGAAGTTGTCAATCGGAAATTGATCCGTATCCCATCCGTTCTGATAATCGCCGCGGTTTGCGTCGATAGACCCCAACATTCCGTTGTCTACAGCCACCGCCAGTTCATGTTCGAACGTATGTCCTGCAAGGGTGGCATGATTCACTTCGATATTCACTTTGAAGTCTTGATCCAGTCCGTGAGCCTTCAGGAAGCCGATAACTGTCTCTGTATCGACATCATACTGATGCTTTGTCGGTTCCATGGGTTTCGGTTCAATCAGGAAAGTGCCCTTGAAACCACGTGCACGTCCATAATCACGGGCAATGGTCAGCATCTGTGCCAGATGTTCTTTTTCGCGTTTCTGATCAGTATTCAGCAACGACATATACCCTTCACGTCCACCCCAAAAGACATAATTCGTACCTCCCAGTTCAATGGTGGCATCAATCGCATTCTTTATCTGGACAGCGGCACGGGCCACAACATCAAAATCGGGATTGGTGGCTGCGCCGTTCATGTAACGCGCGTGGCTGAATACATTGGCCGTTCCCCACAACAGTTTGATGCCTGTTTCGGCCTGTTTCTGCTTGGCATAAGCAACCAGCTCTTTCAGGTTGGCCTCATAGGCTTCGATGCTGTCGGCTTCCGTAACCAGATCGACATCATGGAAGCAATAATACCCGATGCCCATTTTCTGCATAAACTCGAAACCGGCATCCATTTTATTCTTGGCAGCCTGCACGGGATCAGGGTCACCGTTCCATGGGAACTGTTTGGTTCCGCCTCCAAACTGGTCACCGCCTTCGGCACAAAGTGTATGCCACCATGCCATTGCAAACTTTAACCAATCTTTCATACTACGCCCGTTAATCATTTTCTCGGCATCGTAATAGCGAAATGCCATCGGGTTCTTACTGTCTTTTCCTTCAAATTTAATTTTCCCTATACCCGGGAAGTACTCTTTTGTTGCCATCTTATTTAAAATTTTAGGGGCTTTGCCCTTTCTTCTTCCCAAAGGAAGAAGAAAGAAAGCCGGAATGATTAATATTCTATTCTTAATGATTACTTATTCTCTGTTTCTGTCTGCATGGACTGAGTCAGACATTGTTTCCACCGTGCGTAAGCATCAGTGTATTCCTGTTGTTTGCCGGCATCCGGTTCTACGACTGTCAGCTTATCGAGAGTTGCGAATGCTTCTTCATGGTTTTTATATATGCCCGCTCCCATTCCTGCTCCTTTGGCTGCACCAACGGAACCGTCTGTGTCATAGAGTTCGATGGTGGCTTCCGTCGTACCGGCCAGTGTCTCGCGAAAAACGGAACTCAGAAACATATTGGCGTGTCCGGCATGGATCTTTTTAACGGGGATGCCCATCTCTTCCATAATGTCGATGCCATATTTAAATGAAAAGACGATTCCTTCCTGTGCCGCCCGGATCAGATGTGATTTGTCATGCCTGTTGAAGTCTATGCCGTGTATACCGCAGCCGGTTGCCCGATTATTGAGCATTCGTTCTGCTCCGTTGCCGAAAGGAAGGATGCTGATACCTGCACTGCCGATGGGAACGGATGAAGCAAAACGGTTCATCTCGGCGTACGAAATACCTTCGGGGGCAACATTGCGCCTGATCCACGAGTTGAGAATCCCCGTTCCATTAATACAGAGCAATACGCCGAGGCGGGGATCGGTAGCAGTATGGTTGACATGGGCAAAGGTGTTGACACGTGACTGCAGATCATAATTGATTTCGCCGTTTACTCCGTATACGACTCCCGATGTTCCGGCTGTGGAAGCTATCTCACCCGGATTGAACACATTCAGGGAAAGAGCGTTGTTGGGCTGGTCTCCTGCACGGTAAGTGATCGGAGTGCCTTCTTGTAGCCCGAGTTCCCGGGCAGCCGTACCTGTCAGTCGCCCCTGTTCGGCGAAAGTAGGCCGGATGTCGGCTATCAGCGAAGGATCGATTCCGTAATATTGCATCAGGAAGTCGGCCGGGCGGTTGTTTCGGAAGTCCCAAAACATTCCTTCGGAGAGTCCCTCTATTGTCGTACATACTTCACCGCTCAGTTTCATGGCGATGTAATCTCCCGGCAACATGATTTTATCGATCTGTTCATAGATATCCGGTTCGTTTTCTTTCACCCATGCCAGTTTTGAAGCAGTAAAGTTTCCAGGAGAATTAAGCAAATGTGCCAGACAGAACTTCTCACCGATTGCCTCGAATGCCCTCTGCCCATAGGAGACCGCACGTGAATCGCACCAGATAATGGCCGGACGCAGTGTGCGTTGCCGTTTGTCCACACACACCAGACCGTGCATCTGATAAGAGATGCCGATGGCTTTGATGTCTTTGGCATCTACCCGTGATTCCGATAGAATGGATCGGGTGGAGAGTTTCAAGTTCTCCCACCAACTTTCCGGTTCTTGCTCTGCCCATCCGGGACGTATGGCAATGATGCCCGCCTCTGTTTTCGGAAAGAACGCAGAAGCGACACATTTACCTGTTTCTGCATCTACCAGGCTCGCTTTAACCGAAGAGCTGCCTATATCATAACCTAATAAAAACATGATACTGTTTATTAATTTATTTGTAGTTTAATATTAAATCCCGATTGGGGGTTATCGTCTTGTCTTATTATATATCTTCCTGTCGAACTTATAATAACGGGCTGCCCGATGGGCTACTCCGGTTTGTTTCTCTTCCAGCGGTACAACGTAGTCCATCAGAGCTATCTTTTTATGGAAGTTACGCACATCCACTGCTTTGTCATATACCAGTTCGAACAGGATTCGTAACTGAGATGCAGTGAACTTACGCGGCAACAAGTCGAATAGCATCGAAGGATTAAACTCTACGAATTGCCGGATATAAGTCAGCGCCTCTCTGATTATCAAGTTATGGTCGAAAGCCAATGTCTTTATGTCTTTCAACGCTACCCAACAGGCTTGAAATTCATCCAGATTCTTGTCCAGTGCCCGGTCTATCTTTACCATCGACAGATAAGCTATGGTGACTATGCGTTCCACTTTCGATTGCATAGCCCGTTCCAACCAATGTACATCTTTGGGATTGCTCGTCCGGTTTTTGGAACCGAATGCCTTAAATTGCATCAGGTTGACGTTTCGGATACCGGTCAGTTCGAATAAGACCCGCTGGGCTGCTTCGTCCAGGTCCTCATCCATATAGATCAGACTTCCGGGAAGTTTCATGTCACGATAAACTTTTCCGTTTTCCTCTCCTATCCGATTAATCAGCAGAACCTTGAGCTGTTCTCCGTCAAAACCGATCACTACACAGTCCACTGAGATGTGATTGTTTGCCAATGGGATTTGTTTGGGTATGTCATGCATAATATTGAGTCTTTGATTGCTGCAAATATAGAGATATTATCATGCGGTAAACAAATAAATAATATGCTATAAAGCATTGTTTTTCATATATATACATATCGTAAATTTTACACTAAGGAGTATTCATCTTATTGTATCGATAACAATATGTATTTCTACCCTCGGTGAACGATAGTAATTGTAGAAAGTACAGAAAGCCGGGGAGTCTTTATAATCAGTTCTTTCGGTCGTCGCATACCCTCGAGCGATACGAGGGACTTATTGTATTTTATAGGGTATGTCATTTTGTATCTTCTTTGTTTTTATCCTATCTTTGCCACCAAACTATTAAAAAAACTAAAATGAAAACTTATCCGGTCGTTCTTTCCATTGCCGGCTCCGACTGTTCGGGCGGGGCAGGCATTCAGGCAGATATAAAAACGATTTCTGCTTTGGGAGCATATGCGGCATCGGTAATTACTGCTGTTACCGTGCAGAATACAAGAGGAGTAAAAGCTGTGCATACAGTTCCCGCTGAGATAGTGCAGGGACAGATTGAAGCGGTTATGGAAGATTTGCGTCCGGATGCCCTGAAAATAGGTATGGTGAGTGAACCGGCGCTTGTGAAGATTATTGCCGGGTGCCTGCTAAAGTATCCTCATTGTCCGATAGTTTATGATCCCGTCATGGTTTCAACCAGTGGACGGAAGTTGATGGCAAAAGATGCAATACAGTTGATCAAAGAAGAACTTTTTCCACTTACAAGCCTGATCACTCCCAATCTGGATGAAACGGAGGTACTGACCGGAAAGAAAATCACAACAGCAGAAGAGATGAAAGAAGCTGCCCGGCAACTTTCAGAAGAGTATCATACAGCGGTATTGGTGAAAGGAGGACATCTGGAGGGAAACGAAATGCAGGATGTGCTGTTTACCGATGGGAACGCCTATATATATAAGGAGAAAAAGATAGAGAGCCGGAATTTGCATGGGACGGGATGCACCCTTTCTTCTTCGATCGCCACTTATCTGGCATTAGGACTTCCTATGGACCAGGCAGTTGGCAAGGCAAAGAGTTATGTAAGCAAAGCTATTGATGCCGGCAAGGAAATAATTATCGGACATGGCAACGGACCGTTATGTCACTTCTGGGGCCCTGAGAAAGCCCGGATATGGGACGATAATAAGGTAGAATAGGCTGAAAAACATATTGTCCATTGCACAATTTCACCAAATCTGTGCTATGATATTGCAAAAATATATAACTTTGCACCCGGAAGTTATGAAAAAGATCTAAGATATTGGAAATGAGCATGGGTTATTTGCTCATTGTGGTAATAGGTTACAATTTAGTTAATTATCTATTGCTATATACTTCTGCGCGTTGCGTAACCTTCAAAGAACTCTTCAAGTACAAAAGTACAAATAAAACGGGAGATTCTGTCGCAATCTCCCTACTTTTTTTCACTCTAATTTGGCTTTTCCGCAAAAGCGATTTTATTTCGTCGGCACACCATCGCCAAAACAAGTTTTGACAACCATGTCCCGACTATCCGCATAAGCGAAGAAAAGGGCTTTGCCTCATGCCTAAACAACAAGTTTAGACTGATGAAGCAAGACCCATTTCTTTAGGGCTTATGCCGCAAAGGTGCTTTTACGGATTTTCTGATATTTTTTTCTTTTGCTGTTTTTTTGAGCCGGTAGCGGAAAGCTGCATGTGACCGCCCGCCCATAAATGGGACAAGCCGTCACCCACAGCAGGCAAACCGGGAAGAATGGTTTATTTACCCGACCAAACGGGTTTGGCCAGACAGATAAACCATACTTCCTTGCATATGGTTTGCCCGGTTTCACGCTTCCGGCAGTATTTCCTTTCTCTTTGTCTTTTCTTCTTTTTGTGGATTTCTCTCTGAAGTTTTCTCTCGAATCTGCCTTTACTTCCGTTTGCCTCCATTTTTACGCCTTTCAGTAGCCGCATCAGTCAGTCATTTTCGTTCTGGGCGCAAAGGTAATTCCGGGATTTTACGGGAATGCAAGGTCAAGCCTCCTGTTTTCTGGAAAAATCTCCAGCCCTGCGGGTAGTATTTTTCCGAAAAACCTTGCATCCCCTAATCCCTACCTTTTTGAGCACCCGAAACGAAAACGACCGATGCGACAGAAAGACGCATTAAAAAAAATGTCGGATAAACGAGAGGCAGATAAGATAGTTTGAAACTCAACTCCCTCAGCTCTTGAATCCGCATTAAAAACAAAAAAAATCAAAAACAACGTAGATATGACAGCAACGGCAAATTTCAGACAAGTGGCGCAGAACATAGGACTTGCAGTATGCGGTTTAATCGTGCGCACCGCCTTTGGGATGTTCGGCATCCTCTTGGGCATCATTTCAGAGATTGTAAACGGATTGTTCCGAGTGGCAATAGGTATAATCGTGGCTATCCTTTCCACCATTGCCTTCTTCGGTCTTATCCTTTGGTTATTCACCCTTTAATACTTACCGATATGGCAAAGAGAAACAGCAAGACAGCAGCACAGCAGTGCAGATACTATGAGGTGGACAACATCTTCGAGTATATGGTGGAAACATACATCAACGGCAATATATCCGTGTTCCGTGAACTCTACCACGAACTGAACAAGGACACCCGAAAGGATTTTACCGACTTCCTATTGAGCGAAGTGGAACCGACCTATTGGAGAGAGATACTGAAAGAAACAATCTAAAACGACAGCGATATGAAAGGAACTGACCATTTTAAGAAAACGATACTGATGTACTTGGAGCGACGTGCAGAGGAAGACCAACTCTTTGCCAAAAGTTTCAGCAACCCTGCCAAGAACATAGACGACTGCGTGACCTACATTCTGAACTATGTAAAGAACAGCGGTTGCAACGGCTTCACGGACGGAGAGATATTCGGGCAAGCCATCCACTACTATGAAGAAAACGAGATAGAGGTGGGCAAACCGATGAACTGCCAAGTGGCGGTGAACCATATTGTGGAACTCACGGCAGAGGAAAAGGCGGAAGCACGGCAAAAGGCTATCCGGCAATATCAAGACGAGGAAATGCGCAAGTTGCAGAACCGCAACAGACCGGCAGCGAAAAAAGAAACAATTGTACAACCCTCCCTATTTGACTTTTGATTATGAAACCCAAGACACGCATACAAAAAGAGGTGGCAAGACTTTCCACCAACCTTCGCCCCATATCCGCGACACAAATTGATTGGGCATACCGCCATTGTATTGAACATATCGGCTACCGCACCAAGAAAGGAAACATCACCTGTTCCGACTGCGGTCACGAGTGGCACAGCAACAGCGGATTATGCGATAGCCTTCATGGTTGTACCTGCCCCCAATGTCGTGCAGAACTCAAAGTGCGAGACACCCGAAAGCGCACTCACAAGGAAACGCAGTATTTCAGCGTGATAACCACCTGCAAAGGCTATCAGTTAATCCGTGTGGCACAGGTCAGATGCGAGAGCAGGAAAGGAGAGCCGATGAAATTCTACTGCCACGAGGTTGTGCAGCGTTGGATTTCACCCAAAGGCATCATTACCGACATGGCTCTGCTTCGTGGCTTCTCTTTCTACTATTGCGATGTGTGGGCTTTGGATAGCGGTATGGAGGTCAGACCACACAACAGCCTTTATGATGATGTTGTGGTGTGGGGGAATGTGTACCCCAATATGAAGATACTGCCCCAACTCAGATGCAACGGTTTCAAGGGCGATTTTCACGGCATCTCCCCCGTGCGTCTTTTCAAGGCTTTGCTTTCAGACCCAAGAATTGAAACCCTTATGAAAGGCGGTGAGATTGAGGATATGAAATACTTTCTTTTCAATCCAATGATAGCCGATGAATGTTGGGCGTCATATATGATTGCCAAGCGTCATAAATATCAGATAGACAGCCTCTCCATGTGGTGCGACTATCTACGTATGCTCAAAAGACTCGGTCAAGACCTCCGCAACCCGAAGAACATCTGTCCCGAAGACTTCATGGTGGCACACGACAAGACAACCCGAAAGATTGAAGCCATACACGAGAAGGAACGGATTGAGCGACAGCGCAGGTGGGAGATTGAAAGGCGTGAGCGTGAGCAGCAGCAACAACTCCAACGAAAGAAAGATGCAGAGGATTTCATCGCCAACAAATCTAAATTCTTCGGATTGGTAATCACTGACGAGGAAATAATCGTCAAGGTGCTTGAAAGCATAGACGAGTATTACAACGAGGGCAAGACGCAGAACATCTGCGTGTTCGGCAGTGAATACTATAAGAAAGCCGATACCCTCATACTCTCGGCAAGGATTGGCGGTGAGATAATTGAAACCGTTGAGGTGGACTTGCGCACCTTCAGAGTTGTGCAGTGTCACGGCAAGTACAACCAAGACACCGAATATCACGAGCGCATCATAGACCTTGTGAACAAGAACGCCAACCTTATCCGTGAACGGATGAAAGCGGCATAATATAAACCTATAATATTGAACAATATGGAAGTAAGAATTGAAAGTATGGTTTGTCTTTGGGATGATACAATCCCAAAGATGTTCCTTGAATTTGTAAACCTTCTCACTCTTGCAACGAGTGAGGAGCAGTTAAGGCGAAGCGTAAAGGACTTTGCCGAGAAGCACGAACTTGACAAGTTCTTCTGTTACGGCTTCGGCTCACACCATTTCTATATGCACCAACGCTACACGAGCGACCCCGAAATGGTGATGCAGAACAGAGTGCTGTCAGTACATTTTTAACCTATAAACAGAATGGAATTATGACCAACGAAAGAGAAAAAAGAAACCGCTACTACAAGCATATTGTCAAAAGACATTTGAACGATATAAGGGAACATATCGGATTATCCACAAACGAAATGGAAAGGAGTTATTACAATACCCGTTATGCAGTCCAATTAAGTATCTATGCCGAAGCACTCGGCATACAAGAGAAGTATTTGGAAAGATTTATTCAAAAGTAAATGATATGAGTACACGAATGACCATCAATGGAGTGAGTACCTGCCAAACGGCAGGTACGGAAAAGTATGAAAGTTTCCAATTAGGTTACGGCAGGAAAAGACGCACCCTTGTGCAGTACGACTACCGTCATCACACGGACGGAGAACTTTTCTCCTGCGTGAAACCGACATTGGACGAGTGCCGAGCCGAAAGGGACAAGTGGCTTATGGCTAAGGAAAGAAAGGAGGGCAACCGATGAACGCAACCTATCAGACAACGCTTATCAAGTTTTGCAAGCCTATCAAGGAGTTGGACGCTATTTTCAGCGATACACAGTTTTGGGGAGTGGCAACCCTCAAAGAGTGGATAGATGACTATGAGGGAAGCAGGTTTACCGCCATTGACACCCATACGGCTGTCATAACGAGCGAGTACAATATGGAGTGTCTGTTGGAATGGCTGAAACGCCATACACCCATTGCCGAAATAACCGAATATTGAACAAGTTGGCGGTGAGAACACCGCCAACCATAAAACTAAAAAACAGATATGATAGCAAAGACCATTTTTGAACAGATAGGCGGCAGACGCTTTGCCGCCATGACAGGAAGCAAAGACTTCATAGATATGGGAAACGGACTCCGTATGAGCCTTGCACGGAACAAGACGAGTGCAAACCGCCTTGACATTATCTACGATGCAGGAGCAGATTTATATAATATGCGTTTCTACCGCAAGACCTTCAGCAAAAAGACCTTTGAGTGCAGGACAACGGACATAGCCACGCACGAAGGCATCTATTGCGATATGCTCGAAGAAATGTTTACTATGGTAACGGGACTTTACACGCATTTTTAAGCGGTGGGCGGCAAAGCCGCCTACTTTCTTTCATGAGCATGATGGCGGGTAAGAAAGTAGGCAAAGAAACCTTTGTCCCAATCTACGATGTCAGTCACAAAAACAAGTTTTATGGAAGCAATCAGGCAGAACTGAAAAATCATCTTGCAAAGCAACGGAGGCATAAGCAAAAAGATGATTTTCAACAGCCTCATGAGTGAAAATTTTCAAGAATGATAAAGTGTAAAGTTCCCGGCAAGGGAAAAATCCCGAAGCCATGAAACCAAAGAAAAATCCGATGAAGCCACCAACTTCATCGGATTTTTCCTTGGTCAGACATATACTGATGTTATGTGTTATGGTACATACAGCAACGCAAACTCCGCCTTTCTCCGTTTAAGCAGCATGGCGTGCCGTTTACCTTTATAATGACAGAAAGCAACATACTCATGGTAAATGTTCCTGTCGCCAGCCTCCAGCTTTTTTATCAGCCGGCTTTTGGGGTATCGCCCGTTCCCCAAGAGCTTCGCCGGACCTACATTGAAAGCCAGCGTGCCAAGCAGCACGCTGTCACGTCCAAAATTTCGGAACATGCTGATGAACTTCCGCAAGTCTTTCCTTAACAGTGCGTCTGCCTGCCGTTTCGTCATGGTGCGTGCCGAATAGCTTTCACCTTTTTGTAAACGGTGTCCCCAACCCACATAGGGATAGCAGCTTTGGTCATGCCAGCCTTCAAAATGGCGGGTACACAGAAACGCCCGTTCCATAAGCGGCAGACGGTAGATAGCCGCCTGCCTGTCCGCTCCCTCTTGACGGTTGCTCTGTGCAGACACGGAGCAAACCGCCCCAAACGAACAGAGGATAGCCATGAACACACGCATCATCTTGGCATGGGTTTGAAGTTGGCGGCATACATGACGGTCTGGCTTTTCCCTTCCGCATTCCTGTTGTTTAGGTCAAATTCCAACTCAAAGGAATTTCCGAAATTATCTTCCACCACCACGATGAAATTATGCGCTTCATCGCCCGCTGCCGTGTAATACAGGCGGAACTTTTCGTTTTCGAGCAGGTAACGGTCGTTGGGAAGGAACGTGATTCCGTTATCCATTTTCAGGGAGCCTTCCCCCTCGAACTGGAAATAGCGGATGGTATAGAGCGTGTTCGCAAAATCGCCCGTCTTTTTCAGCTCACAGCGGATTTCCACCGTCTGACCCTTCGTAACCTTATTGGGCACCGGCATCGTTTCCACCGTGAAGGGATAGGATTGCTGGATATCCATGTCATCGTCGCACGATACGAATGTGAATGATATGGCGGCGAACAGGCAAAGTGCCAACGCCTTGAAAAATGATGTTCTCTTGTTCTTGTTGTTCGGTATATTCATTGTCATTTGATTTTTAGATGGTTGATATTCTGTTTTTTCGTTGTCCGTTGCAGGTGCTCGTTCAAGTCCTTGCAACCGTCATAGAGGGCGGAGCGGTCTGCGACACGCCCGCCATACCGTTCTTTCAGGGCTTCAAGCGTCCTTCGTCCCGCATCGTCACGGTCAAGGAAACAGCCGATGCGCCCGTAACCGTCCAGATACCTCAGCGCCTTCTTCACGTTGGCGACCGAGTTCAGTACAAGGTGGTCGCACCTTTCGCCTATGCCGAGCGTGACAGCGGAAAGGAAGTCCATAAATCCCTCGTACACGCAGCAGGCGTCAGTGCCGGCGGCTTCCGTCCTTATCAGCGACACATCCTTCGGCGGCACGCAACCCTTGAAATGGCGGCTGCGGATTTCATAACCGCCCGCCACATTGGGGAAACCGACTGCAAAATACCTTTTCCCGTGCACACCGTAGTTCAGGCGGCAGCAGTGACGTGATGCGACAGCGTAAGGGATACCCCTCTCTTTCAGATATTCCGTCAGCGGAGAGAGGAGAAGCCGGGCGGCTTCCACTTCCTCAAAGACCGGCTCCGGGGGCCTCGGCTCAAAAGCCGGCAATGCCGTTAGCGGCATATGGGCGGCTTCCGATATGAACCTCGCCTGCACCATGAAATCACCGCTTCGGACAAACTCCCCGGCAAGCGTGAATATGTCGCCGCCCTTGCCCAAGCCGAAGTCGTACCAGAGCTGCTTCGCCACGTTCACACGGAACGAGGGTGTGCACTCGTTGCGGTACGGCGCACGATACCACAGTTCGTTTCCGCTTCTTCGGACAGGCTCGTGCCCCAACCGTGCGAGGAAGTCCGCAAGGGGTATCCGCCTCATGTTTTCAATGTCCGTCCGTTCCATACACACCTTTCAGTTGATGATGAACTTTATGCCCACACCCCATTGGCAGTGCAGCTTCTTCGTGTCGCCACCCCACAGCAGGCGTTCCCTGAGATTGGCGAGCAGGGCGATACGGTCTGCCACATAAAACTCCACATCAAGCGTCAGCGCACTCCCGTAGATGAAAGCGTCCCGGTCGTGCAGTGTGGCTCCGTCAAAGAGCACCTTCTTCCCCCAATTCACCGACTCATATCCGGCGAGAGCCGAAACGCCCCCATAGACGAAGACGATTTTCCGGGCATCGGTCAGCAGCTTGAAGAAGTAGCCACCCTCTGCCGTGAACTGCGCCACAGGTATGGCGGTGTCCTTGTACGGGGTGTTCTTCAAGAGATATTCGCCGCCGAACACCCACTTGTTTCCTCTTTTCGTATAGGTGGATAAAGCCGCCCCGAAACTGTACCCTCCGTCATTGCCGCCGGGCTTGAAGCCGTCCGTCATGTTCGCCCTGACTTCGATACCCTGCATTTTCGGCAGGCATCGTTGGGCGTGCGCCTGCCCCGTGAAAAGGGCAAGCGACGCGATGATGATTGCGATGTACTTTCTCATGGTCAGCGCACTTGAAGTTCGTCAATCGTGTTGGCACGCACCAGATCCTCGTTCTCAATCACGAAGGACTGGTGGCGACCGCCGTTCTTCTCGTTCAGTTCCACCACGAGGCACTTGTCATCGGGAATGGTGAACTTCGCCATCGTGAAGACCGTACGCTCGCTTTTTTTGCCCGGCACGCAGGTGGCGTAGTTCTGCGCACGGAGCGGCAGGATTATCTGCTCCTGCACGGCGGTACGCTTCGCCACCTTCTTGTCCACGATTTTCCACGTGATGTAGTCCACATCGAAAGGCACGTTGCTTTGGTTCTTGATTTCCGTGTGGAAATAGAGAAGACCGTTGTGCGTGTAGATGCCTTTCAGCAGGTACTGGATGCCGAAACGCTTGCTGCCGATATGCTTTACCTCACGCTTGTTCTGCTTGTGTATGGACTTCATGATAAGGCGCACCAGCATCGGACTCTCGCTGCCCAGCTCCTTCAGGTAGATTTCCTGCGCATTGTTCGGACGGTTCACCGATTCCCCGTCGTGGATGAAGTCGCACATCTCCACATTGAGCAGCAGCGGTTCGGCGGCGTACTTCACGTTGAACGTGTAGAAACTTCCGTCCTCCGTGATTACTGACATGTTGGTCTCGTTCGGAAAGTTTCTCACGGTAGCCTTCACACGGATCACGTTCTCCGCCCCGTCCGCTTTTCCGGCTATCAGGTCGGGCGAACCCAAATCCACATAGCGCACCTCTGCCGGAAAGATGATATGCACGGTCTTGTCGTAGGTCACTTCCAGACCGTGAGGGGGTATCATGCGGTCAAAAGTCAGTTTCTTCGTCAGACCGTGATACAGGTCGCCGTCCGCCTCCTTCTGCGGATAGACCTCCTTGGTCAATACCGGCTGTGCGTCCGTCTGTTGCTTACTTCCGTTGTTCTCTTCAGCAACGGTTGCATTTTCCTGCGCATGGGCAGTTACGATGCCCATAGCGAGGGCAAACATCATGATTACTTTTCTCATATTACTTTGGATTTAGTGGTAAATAAAATTTTTGATTGGTTGTTTTCTTAATTTTCTTCCTGATAGAGCATGACCCTGTACCCGGATTTCAGATGTACTTTCACGGTACGCATCTTCTTGGATATGTATTGGCTTGTGCCCTGTATCAGCCCCTTGCCCAAATCGGAGGCAAGCTGCGCCCCGGCATTGGTGGAGATGTTGATGCTGCTGCCGAGTGAGCTTCCAATATTGGCGGCGACCTCTTTGACAGCGTTCAGTTCCAGCGAGTTCGGGATGAAGATGCCGGGCTGTCCGTCCGTGTCATAGACTGCCAGCTCTATCGGGATGATGCTGCCGTCATACTCCAGCGAACTGATTCCGATTTCGAGCCGTTCCCCCTGTATCTTGGCAGTGCCTACCACCACCGCATTACGGGGAATGATTTTATCCGCTATCGCCATCGGCTCCAGCAGCCGCAGCCTGACCGCCTGCCCGTCCGTCACGCTCTGCGCCCCATAGACGCAAGCCGACAAGGTGTTCTTGTCCGATATGGCTGTTCCGCCCACCGCTGTATTAAAGCCCCGGTTACGCTCCTGCGGGCAGGTGGCGGCAACCTCCGCATTGCCCGCAGGCTGTGCGAGCGAGGATACCACCTGACGTTCCACCTGCCTGACGGGTTCCGCCTTGTTCTTCCCTGCTTTCTGAACGGAAGAGGGCTTTGCCGTCTGTGTGCCGTTCTGACCGCCCATGTATTTCGCTGCCAGTTCGTAGGACTTCTCCATCAGTGCCACCTGTTCGTCCATTGTGGAACTTTTTTCCTTTTCACTTTCCAGTTCCGACTCCAGCAGGGATATACGCTCCATCAGTTCCTCCATCTCCGCATCGTTCCGTGCGGGTTCTTCATAGAAGTTGCCGAGCGTGGCGTTCAGGTCACGGTAGGCGGCTGCGGAAGAGCGGATGGTCTGTGTGGCAGACCCGTCTTCCTTTCCTTCGGGAGTGGAGAGGTCGAAGCCGCCGCCATCCCCTGTATCTCCCGTTTCACGGTCGAACATGTCGCCCAGCTGCCGCACGGCATGGTTCCTTTCCTCCAGCCGTTCCTCCATCGCCGCCTGCTCGTAGGCTTTCAGTTTGTCGTCGATTATCTGGCGGTCTGCCTTGTCCGCATCCGGCATCTCGGTGTTGTAACCTCCCGTTCCCGGTTCCTGCTCCGTCTCGGAGGACGGGGCGAATATCAGCCACATCGCCCCGATGAACACCAGCACCATGACGGGCAGCACGATCTTTTTCTGACGTTGCAGCCTCTGTGCTTCGGTCAGCGGTTTGCGCTCTTTTTTCGGTTTTCCCTTGTTATCGGGCATAGCCGTGTTTCCGGTATTGCCCTCAATCCTTGTTTCGTTCTTTGTCTGTTCCATACATATTATAATAAGGTGTAAAACTATTGTTCTTGTCAGGCTTCACGGACAGCTCCACCTGCCCGGCATGGTCTATCCTCATCCGTCCGCCGTCATTCCTGCCGATGTCATGGACGGCTTTGCCGAAGGTATGGAGGGCAAGCGTGGCGAAAATGGCAAACATGGCCAGCACGATGCGCCTGCGTGTCTTCGGTGGCAAGCCGTCCAGATAGCCTTTGAGCCTTGCCACCCACATTTTCTTCTTGTCGTGGAGTTTCCAATATGCGCCCCACGCTGATTTTCTGATACTTTTTCTTTTCATGCCCTGTTACCGTTTGATGGTTTGTAAATCCTTGTTTTCGATAATGGTGAACCCCTCGATGGTGAACCCGTTCGGATTGTCGTCCGAACGGGACGAGTTGAGCAGCCGGCACGTGGTCACGAGGCTGCGCTCGGTGACGTTGCTCTGCCGGATGATCTTCTGCGTGGCATAGGTCACGGCACGGTAGGGATAGCTGTCGAAGTCGCACACCACGCTGTCCACCTTCAGCACCTGGTTGATGTTTCCTGCGATGATGCGGTTGTAGTACCCCTTCTCGGCAAAGTCCGAATAGTAGTGGTACACGCTCTTGTCCGCCAGCAGCAGGGCACGTTTCACGTTGTGTTCAATCGCGCTCTTTTCGGGTGAGTGCGTGAAGAAAAGCTCGTGAAAGCGGCGCACGTGTTCCCGTGCCTCTGCCGGACGGTTCTGCGAAAGGTCCTGCGAGAGTGCCAGCATCAGCGACTTGCCGTTGTCCAGCACGTAGATTTTTTCCCTCTGCCGCTCCGCAAAGCGGTAGGAACTCCACACGCTCCAGACCGTTATCACGGTACAAAGGGCGAGGAAGACGATACCGAACAGGCGTATCTGCCTGAACGATGTTTCGATGTTCTTGAGTGACTTGAATTCCATTTCTGTCTGATTTTATAGATTATTTCCGTTTGAGAAGGCGTCCGGCGGTATGGTTCCATGCCGCCTTGCCCATATTTATCCCGGCACGTCCGACACGCCCGGCTGCGTTTCCTGCCGCAGCACCGGCGACACCCCCTGCAAGGGCCGCTCCGCGTCCGGCAAGCTGCGTCACACCGCGCCCGTAACTGCCCATGCCACCGGCTTGGATGATCCAGCCCGCAACAGTGGGTATCGTGAAGTAACCGATGATGCCGATAATCATGAACACGATATACACCCCGTCACTGGAGTCCAGCGAGAAATTCGGGTCAGCCTGCATACGCTCGATGTCGCTTTGCAGCATCAGCACCTGTATCTTCGCCAGTATGGTGCTGAATATGTCCGACACCGGAAGCCACAGATAAACCTGTATATAACGGCAGAACCATTGCGTGAGCGTACTCTGGAAGCCGTCCCACACGGAAATGGCGAAGGCTATCGGTCCGAGTATCGCCAGCACCACGAGGAAGAACGTGCGGATGGTGTCTATCACGAGGGCGGCGGCTTGGAACATCAGTTCCAGTACCTCGCGGAAGAAGTCACGGATGTTCTTCTTCATGTTGTACATCCCCCGGTCTATATACATTCCAGCCATCGTCACCATGTCGGCGGGAGACCAGCCCAGTTCCTCCAGCTGCTTGTCAAACTCCTCGTTGGACACAAGGTAGGCGGTTTCCGGATTGCGCACTTTTGCCTCGTATTCCAGCTTGTCTTTCTGCTTGCGGTATTCGTTCATATCCAGCGTCTGTGTTTCAAGCAGTTTCGCCGTGCCTTGCACAATGGGCGACAGAATGCTGTTCACCGTACCGAGCACCACTGTCGGAAAGAACATGATGCACAGACCGACGGCGAACGGGCGGAGCATGGGGAACATGTCTATCGCTTCGGCTCTCGCCAGCGACTGCCATACCCGGCAGGCAACGTAGAACAATGCGCCCAGTCCGGCGATGCCTCTCGCCACGTCCGCCATGTCCCCGCACAGCGGCATCATCTGCTCGTAAAGCGAGCGCAAAATCTGATGAAGGTTGTCAAATTCCATAGGCTACCAGTATCTTTCGTCCATGTTCCCGTACAGTCCCATGATGCGGTCGAGGTCATTCTTCTTCTTCGCACGCAGGTAACTCACGCTGATGTTCTTGTTGGTATAGTACCCCACAAGGTTACGGTAACGCTTCATCTTGGAGTAGCACCGCTCCACCACGTCCATGCGGTCCTTGTCGGTCATGGAGAGCGTGGTGATGTTCACCACGTTCTTCAAATCTGTCAGCACATCGTTGCTCTCTTCCAGCAGCTTCGTATAGCCGAAGGCGATTGCCGACAGCTCTTCGGGGGTGAAGTTCCCGTCATGGAGCATCTTCTGGAAGTTGTTCACGTAGATGTCCGTGATGTCGCCCACCATCAGGATGGTCTGCTGTACCTTGCGGGCATCCTTGACGAGATTGTTCACCGATTTGAGCGCATCGTAATATTTCTTGCCCTGCTGGTAGATTTTCACCGTTTCCTGAAAGTTGTTCACCATGTTGGTGGCGGTCTTCGAGGTGTGGACGATGTTCTTCGAGGCGTTGATGATGCCCTGCGCCAGATTGCCGGGGTCGCTCACCACCCATTGGGCGGAAGCCCTGCCCGCGAAAAGCAGGCACAGGCATACGGCGATTGCCATTCTTGTTTTCATACTCATATTCTTTGGATTTAGCGGTTGTATATTCTTATTCTTCTGCCGGGTTCTCCGGTTCGTGGCTTGCACGCACATAGTCCCCGTTCGGAGAGAAGGTCAGCACGTCGGTAGCCTCGTTATAGGACACATCGATGCGGAATCCCGTGTTCATGAACAGGTTGCCGTTCTCCTCCTGCAGGAGGTAGGTTTCCGGTTTCAGCCTGCGGCGGATGCCGCTCCGTTTGAACACCGTAACCTTGTAGGCTTCGCCCTCCTTGTAGATGAGCACGTCGGGCTTTCCTTCCATGCTTGTCCAGTTTCCGCACAGTTGGTCGCGGCGGTTATCCGCCATATCGCAGGATTGCAGCATCACGACTGCCAATCCTATTAAACACTCGCTGATTTTCAGCATCTTCATTCTTGAAATACTCATACGCTTTTCTTTGTTCGTTGATAAATCTGTTTTATTGATTGCTTATTGTCTGTTTCTCCGCCTTTCGGCAAGCTGCCGGATGGCAGCTTCGATGTCGCCGCCCAGCTGCTCCGCCAGACGGTAAACCTCCACCTTCTCCGTTTCCTCGGTGGTGTATGCCAGATACTCCTCCGCACTCACCTCGGTGGCATAGACCGCCGACTGTGTGCCACCTAAGCCTATCCACACCTCCTTGTAGAACCTTGAAGGGTTGTTCGCCATGTTGATGGAGAGTATCTGCGACTTCTCCTTCTCCGTCAGTCCGAGCAACGCCTGAATCTGGTCGAACTTGTTCATGTACTTTCTTTGGTCGAGAAGTATCTTGCAGTCCGAGTTGTTGATGATGCTCTCTTTAACAACGGGGGAGGAAATGATGTCGTCCACCTCCTGCGTCACCACGATTGCCTCACCGTAATACTTTCTGACCGTCTTATGTAGGCTAAGCACCCAGCGCCTTATCATATTTCTATGACAGGTTTCCAAATGCTCGCCCCCGAACCGGACTTACACCTCTCAGCGTATCCGGCTCTCCACTAATTTCAGTCTATCTTTCCGTCATGTATCTTCTTGTGACAACTCCTGCACACGGCAATCGTCTTGCGTTTGCGGGCAATCATGTGTCGTTCCCAGCTTTCCTTTCCCTGCAAGTTTTTTAGTTTCCTTACATGGTGCATAACAAGGTCGTCTGTCGCTCCACATAATTCACACTCATGGGCTTTCAGCCTTTCAACAAGACTTGTCCGCCCCGCAGTATAAATTGTTCGTGGCATGGTGTCACATTCCGATTTATAGGTGGGCTTCTTTCGTTTGAAGCCACCATCGTAAAAATATCTTTCCTTTACACCTGCTTTAGTCATGTGTTTTACGATAAACTTACCGTTCTTACGATATTTCTTGTTTATCTTGCGTGTGCGGCATTTATATTTGCCTGCAAACGTTTTGTACATGCTGTATTCCATGATGTAACTGAAATTGTTCAAGGCATGGGCACAGTTGTTGGCTATGGAATAATAGTTGTAGAAGCCTACGATTTCCCGATTATAGCTGTCAAGGATTTCAAGGTCATCATTGAAAATCAGTCCCGATTTGCATTTCGGTTTCCATATTTCCTTCCCGTTGCGGTTTGTCAGTTCCAAAACACCCCAATCGAAAAGTTTTTTACGGACAGTTTCCGTACTGACATTCAAGCAAACCCTTTTACCATAGGTTCTTCTCAATCTACCCCGTTTATCCCGTCTTTGGTCGTTGGATTTTCTTACAGTAATTTCATATCCAAGAAATTTGGCAGCTCTTTCCGTGTGGGTGACAAGTGTCTTTTCATCAGATAGTTCCAATGCCAGTTTATCAGCAAGAAAGTTTTTTATATCTTCCTTTATCTGTTTTGCATCCTGCTTGCTTCCGATAACCCCTACGATAAAATCATCTGCATATCTTGCATATTTCATTCTTCTGTAATCGGCATCCATTTCTTCGCCATTGGGATATTTAGCCCGTCCTTGTTCTATTGCTTTCAGTTCAAGGATTAGCTTTACCCTTTGCCTTTCGTCTTTTACGGACTTCAATCTTCGCACAATACGTTTTCTTGCATTGCCAAAGTCCAAACTTTCTCTACTGAATTTTCGTTTCTTCCCCTTATCGAATCTGGCTATGTATTCCTTTATATACTTATCCAGCTTGTCAAGGTATATATTAGCCAATATCGGGCTGATGATACCCCCTTGCGGTGTGCCACTGTAAGTATTGTGGAATTGCCATTCTTCGATATATCCCGCTTTCAAGAACTTGCGTACTAAGCGTATGAAGCGTTCGTCCGCAATGCGCTCCTTGAGTATGTTTATTAATACATCATGGCTTATATTATCAAAGAAACCTTTTATATCTCCCTCTACAAACCACTTTGCACCGCTAAACTCCTTTTGGATGTGAGTTAATGCAGTATGGCAGCTTCGATTGGGTCGAAACCCATGCGAGGTGTATTCAAAATTTCCCTCGTATATGGCTTCCAATACCATTCTTACTACTTCTTGTATTAACTTGTCATTGAAAGTCGGTACGCCAAGAGGTCTTTTCTTACCGTTTTTCTTCGGTATGTACACCCTCTTTGACGGTTGGGGCTGGTACGTTTCATCTTTTAACGTATCAATCAACTTGTCAATTCGTTTCAGGCTCATGTTGTCAATGGTCTGACCGTCAGAGCCTTTAGTCATGTTTCCCTCTTTGGCGTATATACGCTGATAGGCAACATAGAACATTTCCTCATTGAACAAAATTCTGTAAAGACGTTCAAACTTGTAGCTTGCATCCTTACTGTGTTCTGATAGACTGTTTAATACTCTTTCTGGACTTCTCATAATGTCTCTCACATTTTCCGTTAATTGTATTAATAATTAGCTGCTTCCCTTCGCCATGTGCAAGGCGTTACCTTGCTCGGACTACTATGGAAGCTCCGTTACCACTCCGAATTTTCATAGGTCGAACCTAATAGCCTTTCGGCACTTCGGGATAGGTAATCCCCGTTTATCACATCGTAACTATTGGCATGATAGATTGTCGGATACGACTTCCGTCCTTTACTCGCTTATTGCGGTTGTGTCGTGATAAGTTCTTGCTACGTTCATACATGTACACTGAAGTAGTATCACGATATGGCGATTGATAGTTACCTTACGCCATAGCCTCAAGGGGGACCACTCGGACTATCGTTCAATCAATTCGGACTTTATCCTCATATCTATCTTTTCATCTCGCTATTCAGTCGCAGTTTGGTAACTAACTGACTTATAACTTTTCCGACATGCTACACTCCCTGCTCGGTTAAGTTTTCCCGAAAACAGATAAGTCGGCTGATGATAGGTTATTTTTTCAAAGAACACTTTCCTAATCTCTTGCCAAAGAGATGTTTACGATGCAACCTTTACGGGCGCACACATATACCTTAGATATTCAGCCATGTTCGCCGAAGAAAGAGCCTTGCCGGGTAGGTCAGGGGCATTACTGCCCCTTTCCCCCCTCAGAACCGTACGTGAAAGTTTCCAATCATACGGCTCAAGCGGTGTTAAATTTCTATTCAATAGAAACCAGCTCATAGTTACATCTTTTTAGTTTGAATGACTTTTCTTCTACAACTGTCATGCAGCAGGAAATTTACTTTCTTGCCGTTGACTATTTGTTGGGAAGTTCCCCAAGGATGTTCCTTGTCTATGGGTTTACCACATACGGGACATAAATGGTTCTGTCTTTCCCACATGTACAGCAACGATTTTCTACCGTTGAGTGACTGTAGCATCTTGTAAGTCTTGCGCTTTTCAAAATACTCTGTCCATTCGGGGTCAAAGGGATTTGCTTCACCTTTTACCTTGACATATCGGGTAATCTTTGTGTCATACAGCCTTTTCAATGCAATCCTGTCATCAGTCTTGCCTTTCTTGAAGTTTGCCACGAAGCACCAGTTACGGTTTTTTACCCGTGTGAAGTATCGGTCGGCAATCCAATATTTGCCTTTCTTGGGGTGTCGTCTCTTGGCCCATTGCCATAACTTTTCAAATATCAGGTAGTCAGCTTTTCTGAATGTGTCAGAAGCCACACAATTCTTATAGTAGTTTACCCAGCCTGTTATCACAGGATTCAAGAGCCTTATAAGTGATTCCTGCTTGCTTCCTTTATTGGAATCAATGATTCCCCGGATTTTCTGCATGAATTTCTTCAGGCTCTTTTTGGACGGTTTGATTAGAAGCACTCCTTTGTATTTTCGGATATTGTACCCAAGAAAATCAAAACCATCATCAATGTGTGTAATCTTTGTTTTCTCTTCCGACAGGGTCAGCCCCCTTTCTTTAAGAAAATCCACCACTAACGGTTTGATTTCTTCCAAAGCTTCCTTGCTTCTGCCTGTGATGATAAAATCATCCGCATAGCGTACAAGATGTACTTTGGGATAGTAGGTCGTTTTCCTGTTTATACATTTCTTGTGATACTTCTCTGCAAGCATAGTTTGCAGTCCGTCCAGTGTCATGTTCGCAAGAGTTGGTGAAATGATACCGCCCTGTGGAGTGCCCTCTTCCGTGGAGAATAGCTCCTTGTTGAAGACGAAACCGCATTTGAGCCATTTCCGCAGCATCACTTTATCCATAGGGATATTGTTCAGCAACCAGTCGTGGCTGATGTGGTCGAAACAGCCTTTGATGTCACCCTCCATAATCCACTCAGGGGAAGCTTTCTTTGCAAGGACGCAAAAGCACTGTTCCCTTGCATCTCCAGTACTTCTTTCTTTGCGGAAACCGTAAGAATTACTGTCAGCGGTTGTTTCAGATACAGGTTCCAACGCAAGCAGATATAATGCCTGCATAGCCCTGTCTTTCATTGTTGGGATTCCCAATGGACGTAGTTTCCCGTTACTCTTTTTGATATTGACCCTTTTTAATGGCTGGGGTTTGTAACCTCTTCTTTTCAGTTCACCGATAGCCTTGAATTTGGCATTGGAAGTTGACCATTTCACCTTGTCAACGCCTGCGGTGTCACTGCCACTGTTTGATGTAACTCGCTTTACGGCTAAAGCCTTAGCGTAAAACGAATGCGTCAGCACCCACTGCAAGGATTTCACCCTGCCGTGTTTGCCCGCCTTTTGAGCTTTTACAATACGTGCTTGTAGCTTATTAACCGTTATCTTGCACTTGTTCCAGTCTATGCTTTCCCAAGTGTTCCATTTCCGGTCAGTAGATGCACACGATGTTTGAATTTCGTTCATTTGCTTTTCTCCTTTCATAAGTTCCATAAGTTTCTTGTAAAACAACCACCATGCGGAAGTCTGCCCACTTTCGTGTGAGGTGATGTTTCAACCTCTATCCGTCCCATTACAGGACGGCATTCGCTTTCTCCGCATTCCTCTGCCCGCACTCCATTCGGCTTCACTTACGGTCTGCTTACCTGTTGTTACACAGGAGAAGTACGGGTTTACCATGTTTCTTGTATATGACAAACGAATGGGTTAGAATCCGTCTATCCGCCGGCAGTCGTTATGTCCGTGTAACCTTAGCATGGAGAAGGTTATCCGACTGCGTCCCTTTTGGGTTAGAGCCCAGTATCATTAGCGGCTCATTCGAAGTTACGACGTTTATCAACGGTTCACATTACGTTATTCATACCATTCAGCCTAGCTCCCCTGCCATTCGATACTAACGGCAGTTGTAATCCCCTCACGGTTCAAACTTCTCCTTTCGGAAGGGCTTCATTGTTGGTTCTGTTACCGCACGGGTTCATTGCTTAATACCGCACGTTCCCATAGGCTACTGTTGACGGAACAACAGGTTCAATCATTCTAATTCCAACTCGTGGAATGAAAGTTGAACAATCATATACAAGACTTACATGTCACAACCAAGCCTCTTCCACTATCAGTTGTTTCCGCACCCCTTTCAGCCGTCGCATCTTGTTGATGAAAGCCTCCATAATGATGATGGTAACTACCGGGAAGAGTTCGCGGTTTTCCTTTATCGAATCAATCTCGAAGACGATGAACCGCTTGCCCAGCAGGTCGATGTTCTCCGTGGAGTTGAGCAGGAAGTCGTAGCGTCCGCCCCGGTAATACTGCCGCATGGTGGTCAGCATGTTGTCGATGTTGAAGTCCTCCTTCTCCACCTTTATCTCACGCTCCGCCAGTTCCCTGCGGTAGTCGTCACGCATATACTCGTAGAAAGTATTGAACGAGGGCACGATGCTCCGGTCTGCCTTGATACGTTCGATGTAGGCGTTCACCGCACTGCCCAGTTCACCGCTCTCCGTTTTCGTCACCTTGTCGTCCTCCGACTTCCAGAGCGTCAGCAGCAGCGTCTTGATGCTGTCTTTCTTCTCCACGTCGAACACGTAATCATCAGTGTAGAACGGGTTGAAGCTGATGGGTTTCTCCTCCGTGTAGGTGAAATACACGCCGTCCGCGCCGCCCGTCTTGCGCCGTATCATCTCGCACAGTCCCTGATAGGAGTTTCCCGTGTCCACCAGTACCACGTGCGTGCCCTGCTCCCAATACTGCCTCACGAGGTGGTTCATGAAGAAGGACTTGCCGCTTCCGCTGGGACCCAGCACGAATTTGTTTCTGTTGGTCGTGATGCCTTTTTTCATCGGCAGGTCGGAAATATCGAGGTGCAGCGGTTTTCCCGTGAGCCTGTCCACCATCTTGATGCCGAAGGGCGAGGGCGAGCTGCGGTAATTGGTTTCCTCCGTGAAGAGGCACACCGCCTGCTCGATGAAGGTGTGGAAACTCTCCTCCGCAGGGAAGTCCGCCGCATTGCCGGGCATGGCCGCCCAGTAGAGTGTCGGGCAGTCGATGGTGTTATGGCGCGGCACGCACTCCATGCTTGCCAGCAGGCTTCCCACATCGTTCCTGATATGCTTCAGCTCCTCCGCATCGTCGCTCCACGCCATGACGTTGAAGTGCGCCCGTACAGAGGTCAGACCGTAGGAATGGGCTTCGTTCAGGTACTGGTCTATCCACTCGCGGTTGATGCTGTTGCTCCTTGAATAGCGGGAGAGCGACTGCATGTTGCGGGCGGACTTCTCGAACCTCTGCAGGTTCTCCTCGCTGTTGTCGATAATCACATACTGGTTGTAAATGTGGTTGCACGGCAGCAGCAGCCCCACGGGGGAGGCGAAGGAGAGGCGGCAGTCCGAGCGGTCGGTGGACAGCCGCTCGTAACGGGTGTCTGTCGCCACCGTGCCGGGCAGGTCTTCCGCGTCGGAAAGGGTGTGCAGGCACAGCCGGTTGTCGCCGATGCGCATCTCCCTTGCCGAAAGCTCGATGTCCTGCAACGTGGCGTTATCTTCGGGCAGGAGCGAGAAGTACCGCTCCAGCAGCCCGGCTTTGCCGTCCGTCCCCACAATCTCGTCGGTGGAGAGGCGGCGCAGCCTGACAAAACCGCTGTCGTTCATGATGCGCTCGAACTGTTCTGTCGCTTCCATGAACTTCCCGGCGTTTTCCCTGTCCAGCTCCTTCGGGATGATATGCCCCCGGCACAGCGTACTGAAATTGCTCTGCATACGGTTACGCTCCTTTGTCGTCTTGGTTAGGTAGAGGTAGCACGTGTGCTTCAGGTACGGACGCTCGTTGAAGTGACGCTCGAAGCTCCGCGAGAGGAAACTCATATTGTCCTTCTGCAACTCCGGTCTGTACTTCTCCTTGATGAACCAGTCTTGCTTGTGGACGACGGAGAAGTCCGGCAAGACCTTGATCGCCTTGCACCAGCAGCCGTGTATCGCCTCATATTCCGCGCTTGTCACGGTATATAGTTCCGGCAGTTCCACCTCGAAAGCCACCGTGATGTCGGCATCCTTGGAGATGATGCAGCCGTGTTCCACTGCCAGCAGCGGAAATCTGTTTTCCAGTGTCGTTATTTTCGATGTATTTCTCATGCAGTTTCTTCCTTTCGTTTCCGTGTGAATAATCGGGTGATCCGCCGCCGGTTGATAAGGTATCGGGGATGGCTCCGTGCCGCTCCCAACTTCATCAGCCCGTGTTCGCCGTACCGGGCATTCAGTGCGAAGGTCTGCCATACGAGGATGGAGGACGATACCGCACCGAAGCCGATACATATCCACTGGCCGACGCCGACCATGTAGAGGATGACGAACAGGACGAAGAGAGCCAGCAGTCCTCCACAGAAGATGAAGAGGTACTGGGCTTTCAGTCCCTTGAACTCGACCGGACGGCCGATACCCTTGTTTATCGGGTATTCAGCCATACATTATCATATTAGAGGAAGAATGAGCGCAGGATGGTGGCGGCTACAATCAGGAAGATGCACGCACCGAACCAGCTTGCGGCGGTCTTGGAGGTGTCGGGGTCTCCTGACGAGAATTTTGAATAGACTTTCACGCCCCCGATAAGACCGATCACCGCGCCGATGGCGTAGATGAGTTTCGTGGCGGGTTCAAAATACGAACTCACCATCGAGGTGGCTTCCGTGATACCTGCAAGACCGTTTCCCTGAGCGGAAGCGGTGGCGGTTGCGGCGATCATAAGTGCCGCAGAGATGATGAACTTTTGTCTGATGTTCTTGTTCATAAACTGTTCTTGTTTTGTGCCGTCGAAAGGGTGGATGGTCCTTTTTCGGGCGGTTGATACTTGATTACTTTACTTTGGTTTAGTGGTAGCCCGTTTGTTTCTACGGACTTGGGTGTGTCCGTTGCGGATTGGCTGTACCTTGTACTGCCGTGCGCATGGTGTGATACTGTCTTACGTTTTCATTTCCATTCTTTTTAGTCGTTATACATAGTTTCGGAAATCGAACTCCTCGATATTGTCGGGAATCACGAACACCTTTTCCTTTTGGCGTGTCACTGTCATGTTCACCGTGTCCACGAAAACAGACATCGCCTTTGCAAGCCTCTCGCTCATCGCTTCACCGGTCAGGCGTTCCGTTATCCTTGTGAAAAGCTCTGTTCCGTCCAGTTCCGTCATGACCTTCCCGGCGTGTCGCATTTCCTCATCGGATGGTGAATCTTTCCGTATGGCGCGTACTGCTATGTCAATATCCTCGAAACTGCTTCCCGAAGCCTGCTTTTTGTCCGGTTCTTCGTCCTCCGGATCATCCTCTCCGTACTCCAGTTCCGAAGGTGAAATGCTCATGAAGGTCTCATCGAGCTTGTCTTCGGGTATTTGTCGCGGACGGGAAGCGGTTTCCGTGTTTCCGTCGTCAAAAGTAGCCTCTTCCTCCGACAGCTCAATGCCTTTTTCTGAAGTGGCAGCTTCCTGCGTCGGTATGGCAGTCTTTGTCCGGGTTGGAGCCATCTTGAAACGGCTCTTGCCGATGATGTCCGAGGTATCTGTGGGAGGCGTTTCCTTATCCTTTCCCTGCTCTGCCACCGTACTGTCCAATGACCGCCACAGACCGGCAATGTGTCTGAAGAAACGGATAAGTTTCGTTTCCATGATGCGGTCGTAGAGCAACAGGGACAGAAACCACACGTTGCAGGCAAGCGATACGATTAAAAACACCTTTGTCATAGTTTCACTTTTTTGGCGTTTTCAATCTGCTCCGTGTACTGTGTCCCGTATTGTCGGAAATGGTCTCGGAGGATGTTGTCCACGAACTTGCCGATGCTTAAGCCGTTTCCCATTCGACTGGCAACGATGGCGACTTTCTCATGGATCTCGCGGCTGATGTATATACATTGCCGCGTTTTGATTTCCGATGCTTGCAGGAAAGTCGAGAGCGGTTTGTCTCTGCTTTTATCCTTGCGGAAGTCACCGCCGGTATTTTCCTGATTGTAGTCGGTTGTACACTTTGCTGCACGGGCAGCGGTTCTCTCTCTCTTTTCTGTTTGCAGGCAGTCTGCCTGACGGTTCTTCTTTGTTCTTTTCATACTTTTTTTGTTGTTTATTGGGTGTTTATAGGTTATAGGATTCCATATGCCGTTTGAACGATTCGGCTATCTCGTCTTGGAACAGCGTGAAATGGTGTGTCAGCACGTTGTCAAGAAAAGCCGCGATAGTCACCTCGTTGCCTCCGATTACATGAAGCATTTTCTGTATGCGGTCGTGGTATTCCTTGCGGATATATACTTGCTTGCCGAGCCTTGCCGTTACATTGGACCCGCACATGAATACCGTATCATAATCCGGTTTTTCCAGCTTGCCGTTCCTGCGCCTGCGTTCCGGTTCCTCTTTGTAGTGCGGGACAGGCAAGGAAACGGCTGCTTCTTGTGTCGCTTCTTTCGGAGGTGGAGAAGGTGCGTTTCCACCCGCACTTCTCGCTTCCGGTGGAATGCTTGTATCATCCAGCCGGAACGAGTTGATTACGGCTTCGCTGTCGATGTCCTCGATTCTTGTTTTCTTTGCCATGATATTCAGCTTTTAATGATACCGAGAATCTCATCCGCAAGTTTGTCAAGGTTACTGCCGCGTATCAGCGTCTTGTCCGCAGGGAAGGCTGTGGATCGGAATACCGCCTTGCGTTCTGCCGCCGTTTCCTTGCGAAAACGCTTGCTATCAGGCAGGTATGTTTCCAAAATAGGCAGGGCGAACTCGGCACAGACCTTGTCGTATGCCTTATACAGTTCTGTCTTTTCGCGTCCGTCCACCATGTTCCACACGAGATAAATCCCTTTGATGCCGGACTTGCCCGTGCTTATCATCTGTTCGTTGATGACAGTGGCGAACTTGATGGAACTCTCCATCACCACACGGTCGGCGATGATGGGCGTGAAGATATAGTCCATTTTGGAAATGGTCTGTACCACGTCGGCGTTGTTGATGGTTCCCGGCAGGTCGAAGAACACGAAATCGAGGTCGGGCTGCGCTTCTACCAGATTTTCGGCGGTGCTTATCGCGTCTTCCGCACGGCTGCATCTGATTGGGTACGGATTTTTCTTCAGCCGCTTGAGCTGCTCATACGCCAGCACCTTGTAATGCTCATCCTCCATGACGGCTTTCATGTCACGCTTGCGCATATCATGGATGCTGTACTGCGGAAAATCGCAGTCCACTACGGCTACGTTATAGCCTTTCACATAGTGCAGGTAGCTTGCCACAAGCACTGTCAGGGTTGTCTTACCCGCTCCACCTTTCTGCGTGGAGATTGCCACATAAGTTGCTTCTTTCATTTGTCTGATAATTTATTTGGTTATACATCTGTCCGGTAGCGGTAGCGTATTGCCATTCATACATACGCACGCACTTCCATTTATTTATTCACTCTTTAATCCGGCTGTGCCTGCGGGCATTCATCGGTCTGTCCAATCACCCACGCCTTTATCCGTCCGCATGGACGTGTGCTTGGAAAACCGGCTGAATATGTACACCTGTTTTCATCCGTTTGGATTGATGTCCGAACATCTGGCGGAAGGAGTGTATTTTCAGTCCCACATCCGAATCACGCTGCAAATAAACAATGAATTTTCAGTACTTGTATCACTTCTCCGGCAAGTGGCAGCATGTTGCGCCGATTGGCACCATTCGGCACACTTACGCCTCTGTCAGACACGGATTTATCACCCTAACTTTGCACCCGAACGGCAGGGTACGCAGCCGGTGGCGCAGCCCGGAGTTTGAAAGGTATTCCCCCCAATCCGTCCGGAGGCGGATTTTTATGTTCACCTGAACATAGCAAGGTATGTTTTCAGCCGCTCAAAATATTTTGAGCATCCCGGAAAACGCCTTGCCCTTGCAGGGGGCGGGCTTCCCCTCCGAAGTCGGGAAGCCTTTCAAACCTGCGGTATCTGTGCACGGAAGCAGCGGCTTATGCCGTCAAACCGCTAAATCCAATTTTATATGAGTGAAAAAAAGAGTAAGGCAGGGAGAAATCCCAAAATTGATCCGGCGGTGTTCCGCTACACCGTCCGTTTCAACGAGGAGGAACACAACCGTTTCCTCTCCATGTTCAAGAAATCGGGTGTTTACGCCAAGTCGGTTTTCATCAAGGCGCACTTCTTCGGGCAGCCTTTCAAGGTGATGAAAGTGGACAAGACGCTGGTGGACTACTACACCAAGCTGTCTGATTTTCATGCGCAGTTCCGCGCTGTCGGCACGAACTACAACCAAGTCGTGAAGGAATTGCGTTGCCATTTCTCCGAGAAAAAGGCGATGGCGTTGCTCTACAAGCTGGAGCAGCAGACCGTGGAACTCGTGAAACTGAGCCGCCGGATTGTGGAACTTTCAAGGGAGATGCAGGCGAAATGGTCGCAAAAATCAGTGTAGGAAATTCGTTGTACGGCGCACTCGCCTACAACGGGGAGAAGATTAACGAAGCGAAAGGGCGGCTGCTCACCGCCAACCGCATCTACAATGACGGTTCGGGAACGGTGGACATCCATAGGGCTATGGAGGATTTTCTATCCTTCATGCCCGCACAGTCGAGGGTGGAGAAACCAGTGGTGCATATATCTCTCAACCCGCACCCGGAGGATGTGCTGACCGATACGGAGCTTCAGGACATCGCACGCGAGTATCTAGAAAAGATGGGCTACGGCAACCAGCCGTATCTTGTGTTCAAACACGAGGACATCAACCGCCATCACCTGCATATCGTGACGGTCAGGGTGGACGAAAACGGCAGGAGCATCGACACCCGAAACAATTTCTACCGCAGCAAGCAGATTACACGTGAGCTGGAACAGAAGTACGGGCTTCACGATGCGGAACGCCGGAACCACCGTCTTGATACACCGCTGCACAAGGTGGACGCTTCGGCAGGCGATGTGAAGAAGCAGGTAGGGAACACGGTCAAGGCGTTGAACGCGCAGTACCGTTTCCAGTCGATGGGTGAATACCGTGCCCTCCTTTCCTTGTATAATGTGACGGTGGAGGAAGCGCAGGGCAATGTGCGCGGAAGGGAGTATCATGGGCTGGTTTATTCTGCCACCGATGATGCAGGGAACAAGGTGGGCAACCCTTTCAAGTCCTCGCTCTTCGGAAAGGCTGTCGGCTATGAAGCCGTAGAGAGGAAGTTTGCCCGTTCCAAACAGGAGATTAAAGACAGGAAACTCGCCGAAATGACGAAACGCACCGTCCTTTCCGTTCTCGCCGATACGTATGACAAGGAAACATTCGTTTCCCGGCTCAAGGAGAAAGGGATTGATACGGTATTACGTCATACGGAGGGAGGGCGCATCTATGGGGTCACTTTCATTGACCACCGCACGGGATGCGTGCTGAACGGTTCACGTATGGGCAAGGAACTTTCCGCCAATGCCTTGCAGGAACACTTCACGCTGCCTTATGCCGGACAGCCGCCGCTCACGCTTTCCATTCCGGTGGAAAACGGGGAAGATATGTGCGGGCCGGTCGTTTCCGGGCATGATGACACGGAGGGCGGTATGGGCTTGCTCTCTCCCGAAGGTCCGGCAGTGGATGCCGAGGAGGAAGCCTTCATCCGGGCGATGCGGCGCAAGAAGAAAAAGAAGAAGCGCAAGGGCTTGGGAATGTAACAGAAGTATCAACAATTAAAAATTTTCAACGTATGTCACAACAAGAAGACGATTTGAGGGCACTGGCGAAAATCATGGATTTCCTGCGTGCCGTGAGTATTATTTTAGTGGTCATGAACGTGTACTGGTTCTGCTATGAAGCCATAAGTCTGGAGGGCGTGAATATCGGCGTGGTGGATAAAATCCTGATGAACTTTGACCGCACGGCGGGGCTGTTCCATTCCATCCTCTACACGAAACTGTTTGCCGTCCTCCTGCTTGCCCTGTCCTGTCTGGGCACAAAGGGAGTCAAGGGAGAGAAAATCACTTGGCAAAAGATATGGGCGGTGCTTGCCGCCGGGTTCGTGCTCTTTTTCCTGAACTGGTGGATACTGGCTTTGCCGCTCCCGGTGGAAGCGGTCGCGGCTCTGTATATCCTTACTATCGGCACGGGCTATGTCTGCCTGATGATGGGCGGTCTGTGGATGAGCCGCCTGTTGAAACACAACCTGATGGATGATGTGTTCAACAACGAGAACGAGAGCTTCATGCAGGAAATACGGCTCATCGAAAGCGAGTATTCGGTCAATCTGCCCACTCGCTTCTACTACAGGAAGCGTTGGAACAACGGCTGGATAAACGTGGTGAACCCATTCCGTGCCTCCATCGTATTGGGCACGCCGGGCAGCGGAAAGTCCTATGCGGTGGTAAACTCTTTCATCAAGCAGCAGATTGAGAAGGGCTTCTCGATGTATGTCTATGATTTCAAATTCAGTGACTTATCGACCATTGCCTACAACCATCTGCTCAACCACCCGGAGGGATACAAGGTGAAGCCGAAGTTCTATGTGATAAACTTCGATGACCCGCGACGCAGCCACCGCTGCAATCCCATACACCCGGATTTTATGGAGGATATTACGGACGCTTACGAGAGCGCGTACACCATCATGCTCAACCTCAATAAGAGTTGGGTGCAGAAGCAGGGCGACTTCTTTGTGGAATCACCTATCATTCTGCTTGCCAGTATTATATGGTATTTGAAAATCTATCAGAACGGCAAATACTGTACGTTCCCTCATGCCATCGAGTTCCTGAACCGCCGTTACGAGGATATTTTTCCGATACTGACCTCTTACCCGGAACTGGAAAACTACCTCTCACCGTTTATGGATGCGTGGCTCGGTGGAGCTGCGGAACAGCTCATGGTGCGCCCGTAAAGGCATATAATAAATATAGCTTTGGCAAGCTATTAGGTTCGTGTTCTTTGAAATAATAACCTATCACCAGCCGACTTATCCATTCAACGAAAGACGATGGGGAGTGTAGCATGTCGGAAAAGCCACGAGTGGACTAACTGTCAAGTCTTGACCGAGTGGCGAGGTGAAACGATAGATATGAGGATAAAGCCTATACTGGTTGAACGATAGTCTAAGCGGCTCGATGCTTAAGCCTTGGCGGAAGACAGTTATATAACTCAAAAAGTTATCCTACGCCATGCCGTGATACCCAGCTTCTCCCATCAGGTTGCTTGGGCAAAAGAACTTATCACGGAGCAACTACATACATAGTAAAGGACGAAAGTCGTATCCGACAATCTATCATGCCAATAGTTATTATATGTCTAAACGGGGATTGCCTAAGTGGGGCAACCCATATGGCAACAGAGCTTCCGTAGTAGTCCGAGCAAGGGAAAGCCTTGTACATGGCGAAGGGAAGCAGCCAATATCGTTTAATGTCAAATTTTGGAAAATGTGAGAGACATGAAAAGAAATCCGGAAAAGATATTAAACAGTCTAACACAACATAGTTCCGACTTGGCTTACAAGTTTGAACGTTTGTATCGGATACTGTTTAATGAAGAGATGTACTACATTGCCTACCAAAGTATTTATGCGAAGCAGGGCAATATGACGAAAGGTGTCGATGGAAAAACCATTGACGGTTTCAGTATATCCCATATTGAACGGTTAATAGGTATGCTCAAAGATGAGACGTACCAGCCAAATCCCTCTCAGCGGGTGTACATTCCCAAGAAAAACGGAAAAATGCGACCGCTGGGTATTCCGTCATTCATTGACAAACTTCTGCAAGAGGTTATAAAAATGATTTTGGAAGCAATCTATGAGGGCAGTTTTGAAAATTTTTCTCACGGTTTCAGACCACAGAGAAGTCCGCAGACTGCACTTTGGAACATACAAAAGACATTCAACAGTACAAAATGGTTCATCGAGGGAGACATCAAAGGTTTCTTCGACAATATAGACCATGAGGTATTGATAGCCATTCTTTCAGAACGTATTTCAGATATGCGTTTCTTACGCCTTATTCGAAAGTTTCTGAATGCCGGATATGTGGAAGATTGGGTATTTCACAAATCGTATAGCGGAACGCCACAAGGTGGGATAATAAGCCCGATATTGGCAAATATCTATCTTGACAAGTTCGACAAATACATCAAGGAATACACTGAAAAATTCAACAAGGGGAAAAGGCGTAAGGAAAATCCGATAGTAAAACGTTTCGGACAACGGAAAGCCAAGTTAGTAGCCAAACTGAAAAAATCAACGGACAAAACGGAACGGAAACGACTGTCGATACAAATCAAGGAAATTGTCAGAGAACGTCTCAACTATCCTGCAAGTGATGAAATGGATGCAACTATGAAGCGTTTGAAATATGTAAGATATGCGGATGATTTTCTCATTGGTGTTATCGGTAGCAAAGAGGATTGTATCAAAATCAAGAAGGACATAAAGCAGTTTATGGCTGACAAATTGAAATTGGAACTATCCGATGAGAAAACGCTGATAACCAATGCGAGGAAACATGCCAAATTTCTTGGTTATGACGTATTTGTACGCAAATCCAATGACACCCATAGGGATAAGAACGGACATCTGACAAGAAGTTTAGACCATAAGATAGTACTGTATGTGACAACCGAAGTGATGCGGAAGAAGCTCCTTGAATACGATGCGTTAAAAATCATCGTGAAAAATGGCAAGGAGGTTTGGAAACCCAAAGGTCGTACATACATGCGCTGCCTTGACGATTTGGAGATTATAAGCCAATATAATTCTGAAATCATGGGGTTCTATAACTTCTACTCGATAGCAAACAACAGTCCCGTCATTGATTCATTCTACAATATCATGGAATACAGTATGTATAAGACGTATGCCGCAAAGTACAGTACCTCGAAAAAGAAAATCATTGCGAAGTACAAGAAAAACGGGGTGTTTGCCATACCGTACACCAACAAAAGAGGATATGAATTCAGACGTGAGTTCTACGACAAAGGTTTTAAGCGAAAGGAATTACCCAATAGGTATTTGGATGACAGACTGCCAAACACTATTGCCATAACTGGTGGCAGAAATGGTCTAATCAAGAGACTTCAAGCACGGGTATGTGAAAACTGCGGTGCTACAGATAACCTTGAAATGCACCATGTACGCAAACTGAAAGACCTTAAAGGTAAAAGTGATTGGGATATTAAAATGATTTCACGCAAACGTAAAACATTAGCAGTATGTTCAGTATGTCATCACAAAATACACGCTGGAAAGTTAGACTGAATGAGAAGGTGGAGAGCCGTGTACGGGGAGACCTGTCAGCACGGTTCGGAGGCGAGTGCTTGGAAACCTACCGTATTAAAACACGGAAAGGCGCTGGGTGCTTAGCCTATGGGCAGATCGCTTCGGCAAAAATTCCACTGTCAAGGATGATTTCCCCGCAGCTCTATTGGGTCATGTCCGACAGCGAGTTTACGCTGGACATCAACAATCCCGAAGAGCCGAAAATCCTCTGTGTCGGCAACAATCCCGACCGTCAGAACATCTACGGGGCGGCTCTCGGTCTGTATAATTCCCGTATCGTGAAGCTCATCAATAAGAAGGGGATGTTGAAGTCGTCGGTCATCATTGACGAGCTGCCCACGATATACTTCAAGGGGTTGGACAACCTTATCGCCACCGCACGAAGCAACAAGGTTGCCGTTTGTCTGGGCTTTCAGGATTTCAGCCAGTTGGTGCGCGACTATGGCGACAAGGAAGCGAAGGTGGTGATGAACACCGTCGGCAATATCTTCTCAGGTCAGGTGGTGGGCGAAACCGCCAAGACGCTTTCGGAACGCTTTGGAAAGGTGTTGCAGAAAAGGCAGTCCATTTCCATCAACCGGCAGGACGTTTCCACCTCCATCAACACGCAGATGGATGCGCTTATCCCGCCGAGCAAGATTTCCGGCTTGACGCAGGGAATGTTTGTCGGTTCGGTGTCCGACAATTTCAACGAGCGCATTGAGCAGAAGATTTTCCATTGTGAGATTGTCGTGGATGCCGAAAAGGTGAAGCGTGAGGAAAAAGCCTATAAGAAGATACCCGTCATTACCGACTTCACGGACGAGGACGGCAACGACTGCATGAAGGAAACGGTGCAGGCGAATTACAGGCGCATCAAGGAGGAAGTGAAACAAATCGTGAAAGACGAGCTGGAACGAATCGCTGGTGACGAGAACCTGAAACATCTGTTGCAGCAGAAATAACCGACGGGGTACAAAACAAAGGGCGGTGCAAGTTTGATACCTTGCTCCGCCCTTTGTCTTAATCCTGATTTTTAGAAATTTCCTCCTTAAGCAATTTGTTTATGGTCGTTATCGTATGGGTCTGAAAGTAGTTTTTCAGTTCGGCATCATCTTTCAGAAGTATGCCGCATTCTTCATCATAAGTTCCTATGATGTATTTTTTTAGTTCGGAGAAACTGTCCGCAAACGGTATCTGTCTGTTTTCCTGCCAGTATTCGGTTGTGGCTTCGGTGATAAACGCTTTCAACACGGCTTTTTCTTCTTTGCTCAGTTTATTGAAACGTATAGTTTCACGGTTCACGGGTAACGGCTCAGGAAAAATATCCTCCGGATTCTTGCCGCTACGCATGGCTGACATACAACTCTTGCAGATATGCCGGGTGTGTCCCTTTCCGCTGAATTTCTCGTTCGCCTTGTAGTCGCCACAGATACGGCAATAGTGTCCCTGCTGTTTTTTCTTCTTCTTCGCCATATGATTCTATTCTGACATCTTTTTCCAAATCGGTTCCTCTTCCCAACGGTTGAAGAAACCTATTTTGTAGATGGGTACATCCGCATATTCCTTAAACAATGCCAGTAACTTCTCCTTGAACGTATGTCCCTCGTCTATGGCATTGCAGAGGTATAGCATGGCTGTAATCACATAGAACGGTTTTTTCTGCTGTACCTCGGTCAACGGGCGGGAAAGCCATGCCATTCGCGGATTGCGGATTTCACAAGGGCGTTTGACCATATTCCGGCTCCATACTCTGGAATGGTGCGCGATGATGTTGCGCATGTATGAAATGGCTTCCAGCCATCCCGACAGTTCACTGTGTAAATTTAACCCCATATCATTGGCTATTGCCGATTTTTCGGGCAGCTGGTGGTTGAGGTTCTTGTATATCTTGGAAAGTGTGCCGAATGTGGCCACCTCAAATATAATCCACGCATCCGGGTATTCGTCAAGTATCCTTTCTCCGTCCGTATCCGTAACAAGATGCTTGCGCTTGTAGTCCTTTACGAATATCTCGTTGCTCCGCAAGAACTCTTCCATCAGTTCTTTGAGGTGCTGGGCATGGAAAGCGGCATCCGCGAACAGCTTCGGGTCACGATACCAAAGCCCTCCGTAGGACTGTGACAGATGATAAATCATCTTTGTACGCAGGGTGATTTCTATTGTTTCGATGGCATCGAATAAAATAAGGCGCAATTCTTTATCAAAATAATAGCGTGTGACGACATCTTCCAGATTGGAATCAGGTTGGAACAGATGACGGGTCTTGTCATACTGCATATCCCACCAATAGCCTTTCAGACGATAGTAGCTGATATGGGCCAGATGCCGGGCGGCAAAAGCTTCATCCCCGACAATCATCCCCCTTTGTTTGAGCAGTTCTATTTGTTCTTCAATGGAACGTGATTTCTTGTTTGCCATACCGTTATAAAAAAGAATGACCCGCCGGCAGATCTTACGGTATGCCAAACGGGTACTGTTATCGTTGAACACGGTCTGAGCCGCATATCTTTCTTAATTCATTTGCAAAGGTAAGCCTTTTTTGCGTAACGCACAAGAAATAAATTGCTTTTTATTCAAGATAATGGACGGGAATTTCTCAAGAACAGCTATCTTCTTTTCAATTCCGCTTCCTCATCCCTTCTTATCCGCTCGTTCAGCCTCTCCTGCATTTGTTCGAGAAAATGCGTGTGGCTGATTGTTTTCCTGCGTTTGATGTCGATGTAGAAGCGGTAGCAGTCTTTGGCTTCGACACCGAAAATCCGGTACAGCAGCGGGGCAAGCTGTTTGAGCGGCATCTCACCGTTGTTGATGCAGCCCATCTCATAGATGCCATAGATAAGTTCCACAAGGTCGATGGCGTTGCCCGTCCATTGAAGCGGCGGAGCGGGATTGTCGGATGGCGTTTCGGCTGAAGAAGGGAGATAGGATAGTGGCGGCACTTGGGGAGTGGTAAGGAACTTTTGCATCTTCCTCACGAAAGAGAGGGCCTTGCCGATATAGGCGGCGGCTTCCTTGCGTTCTTCGGATAACAGACGCACGGGGTGGTGTTGCAACTCGATTTCAATGTAAGCCAGCGCGATGATGGCATGGCTCGTATTCATGCTGCCGCACAGTTCGATTACTTGATTGGCAAAAGCCATATATGCCGTTTCCATATTGCAGTCTCCGGCTTCATTGATACGGCGGAAGAACTCGGTATCCGCCAGTAAAAAATAGTTCATATCCTGTCAAGTTTGAAATTCAACATTTTGATGTTAGGGTGCGCACATGAATATGTACGGCAAAAAGTGCGTCAAAACGGACAGAATCTTCAGTATCTTATTTATAATATACTGGTTATCAATGATATTAAAATAAATATTTGTATTTTGAGAAGGGTCGCAGTCAAACAGAAGTGTTCACTTTCCGAACATTTGTACTTTTTCGCTACTTTAATAATAGGATAGCAAGTCGTTTTTTCAGGCTGTTCTTTCGGAAGTCATACGATTATAGATATGGCAGGTCACACCATTGGGAAATTTCTTTTGTGATACAAGCGTCCATTTGACCAGTGGCAGGGCGGACCGGAAAAAATACTTTCCTGTCCCGGCTATGAAAGGAACGGTATAGAGGATGATTTCATCCACCACCTGCATACGCAGCAGTCCGTTGATATAATCTGTCTTTTCGGGAGAGGCTTCCGCCAGATAGCAGGTATCCGTTTCATGTCTTCTCCATTCATCCAGCATGGAGATGGAATAATCCGGTGTGATATGATAAAGGGCGTTCTCCTTTATCTCATTGATGCCGCAACAGTCAAGGCACAGTTCCTTATACGATTTGCCATGCAACTCGGAAGCAAGACACCCGTCCATCGAGAGGACGGCAAGAACCTGAACTTTTCCCATAATCGTTCCCTTTCGTTTCGTTCGGCAAGGATAAAAAAGCAGCGTGCAAACACACTACTTCTAATGGAGACTCTGGTAAAGCCTTTACGGAGAGTACGTGAATGCACGCTATGCGTAGGCATAGCATAAGCTTCACGCAATCGTCTCCGTAGTGTAAATTTACCAGATTTCCATTAGGACGCCTTGCGGTCTTATGTTATATATGTGCGGCGGATGGACTTTCCCAAAACGCCGTTACCTTCTAATATGTCATGCAAATATAGCCATTTTCAGTGAATTGCGGGCTATGATTGCTCAAATTTATATTTCAGTCCATACTCTTCCAGCTTTTTATAGAGAGTTGTCCTGCCTATTCCCAGTATTTTGGCGGCGGTGTATCGGTTTCCCCCGGATTGTTTCAGGGCACGCATGATCCGTTCCTTTTCCTCCGCATCGTTGCGCAGTGCGAAACCGGCGGAAGCGGATGTTTCCGCCAATCCAAGTTCGAGATGTGCCTTTCTGATGGTACCTTCCTGTGCCTGCAATACTGCTCCCATAATCTTTTGCCGCAGTTCGCGCACATTGCCCGGCCACGGGTGTGACAGCAATGCTTTCCGGGCTTCGGAACTGAACCCTTCCACGCGGCACTCCAGTTCCTGATTGGCTGTCTCGCGGAAGAACTCCGCCAATGGCAGGATGTCTTCCTGACAGTCGCGCAAAGGCGGGACGGTAATCTCGAAGTCATGCAGGCGGTACAGCAGATCCTGCCGGAAACGCTTCTCGCTTACCGCCTTCTCCAGATTCTCGTTGGTGGCGGCAATGATACGTACATTGAAATTTCTGTCCGCCTTGTCGCCTACGGGACGGTACCGCCGTTCCTGTATGGCACGAAGCAGCATTTGTTGCGTTTCCAATGCAAGGTTGCCTACCTCGTCCAGAAACAGCGTACCGCCATCTGCCTCGTGGAAATATCCTTGCGTGGCGTTGTCAGCACCCGTAAATGCGCCCTTGACATGCCCGAAAAATGCCGACGGCGCAAGTTGGACGGAGAGCGAGCCGCAGTCCACCGGCACGAAGGGTTTGCCGGAACGCTTGCTCTTTTCATGCAGGTGATGGGCTATATGCTCCTTGCCCGTACCGTTCTCACCGAGTATCAGCACGCTCATATCGGTCGGGGCAACTAACTTTATACGCTTCATGACGGCTCTGAATGCCGAGCCGTCACGGGCGAACACGGGCATACGCCGTTGTCTGCCGTACTGTTCTTTCTGAATGTTGCGGAGCAGCGGAACAAGCTTGTCCTCGACCAGCAGCTTGGGTATATAGTCCAGCGAGCCGAGTTTCATGCTTTCCACGGCGGTATGCACCTCGGCGTAGTCGGTCATGATGATGAACGGCTGGACCAGCCCTTCTTTCCGCATCCACCGCAACAGGTCTATGCCGTTGCCGTCAGGCAGGCGCAGGTCTGAAAGCACTATGTCCCCGTCGGAGGCTTGTTGCAGGAGTTTCCTTGCCGCAGCAAGCCGGTAAGCCTGCACGGTGCGGAATCCCTCCCGTGCCAGTAGGTTGCAGACAAACTCACAATATACGATATTGTCCTCCACTACGATAACCCTTGTCTTATCCATGACCGTACTTCCTCCTTTCCTCTTTCGCCAGCCGGATAATCTCCGCGCCCTTATCCAGTACGCCCTTCACTGCATGGGACAATGCTTCATTGTCCGGAGTGCCTTCACCGTGCAGCAGCCTGTAAAGTACCCTTAGCGGTTGGTCTGCACGGAGTATCTCCCACGAACTGCGCAGATGATGCGTAAGGGCGTTCAGACCTTCCGCATCGTTTCGGCATTTCGCTTCCCTGAGTGCCTGCATCTCCTTTTCAGTCTCCGTTGTCAGTTTATCCAGCATGGAGGCTTCGTTGCCATAGGACAGCAGTGAGGAGAAATCCGGTTTTTCGGATCTTTCCCCTTTCATTGCACACCGGTCGGTTACCGCCATCAGCTCGGAAATCGAGAAAGGCTTGAAAAGACAGCCCGAAAATCCGTGCGACAGCAGTTCCTCCGAGTCGCAACTGCCTGAACCGGTCGTCACGACAACGGGAATGGTCCTTGAGTTGCCCACGTTCGAGGAACGCAGCAGTTCCAGCAGCTCCAAGCCGTTTATCTCCGGCATATTCAGGTCGGTCAGCAGCAGGCTGTAGTCTTTCCTGCGTACCATCTCAACCAGTTCTGCCACGTTGGTGCAGATGTCGCAACGCACACCCTCATGAATATACATCTCCTTCATCATCTGAAGGGATACCCCGTCATTGTCGATGGCTATGACATCCCGGTACAGCGGGGTGCGTCGGGCATGGCTCTCCACATCCGGCAGGGATGTCTCTTCGATGATATGTACGGGTATTTCTGCGATAAAACGGCTTCCTTTCCCTTTCTCGCTCTCCACGCGGATATTGCCGCCGAGCATTCTCACGATATGGCGCACGATGGAGAGGCCCAGACCGAAACCGTCCTGCGTGGCGGCATTCGAAAGCCGCTCGAACGCTCCGAACACCCGCTGTTGCTCCTCGTCGGTCATGCCCGTACCCGTATCTTCCACTGTCAATGCCAGCATCCCGTCCCTATACTCTGTCAGCAATGAGACATACCCGTTCTCCGTGAACTTGATGGCGTTGGATAGCAGGTTGTTCCCGATTTGCAGGATACGCTCCTTGTCGGTTATGACAAAGGCATCCGCACGGTTCTCCACCTCCAGAGCCAGCCCCTTGTTCATGGCTTCGGGTGCAAACACGGTTTCAAGTGTTTGTGTGAGGATGGAAATCCGGCACGGGGACAGGCAGGGCTGCTCCTTACCGCTGTCCAGCCGGAAGAAGTCAAGCAGCGTGTTGAGCATTCCTCGCATACGGTCTGAAGACTGACGGATGTTCCGTATGTATTTTGCGGATTTCTCCGGGTCGTGTTCCTTCTCTATCAGTCCGGTGTAGCCCGTTATGGCGTTCAGCGGGGTGCGCAGCTCATGGGTGATTGTATGTACCGCTTTCTTGCGCGAGGCTATCAGTGCCTCGTTCTGCCGGAGGGATTCCCGCAGCTTTCCGATCAGCTCGGCTGTCCTGCGCTTGTATTGCCCGATGCGGCTGGCATCGCGGTGTATCACGAAAAAGAGCACCAGCAATAGCGCAAGGGCAAATACCGCCAGTCCGCCGATTTGCATGAAAATCCGTTCCCTTTCGGATGCGGTCTCGGCTTCCTGCCGTTGCAGGTCTTCCTGCACATTGCCGTCTATCTGCCGGACCAGCTGTTGCAACTGCCGGTTAAGCATGGCATTCCTCCCGGCAAGCCTGTCGGTCTGTTCCGAAAGCAGCCTGTCCTGCAGGTTCTGTTCCGCTATCACATGGCTGTTGAGCGAGTGGAGCATGGCGGTGGCGGATGTGGGCGCATCGTCCTCTTTCTTGCCGAACAAGCCCAGAAACCCCTTGCGCTTCGGCTTGCGGGAGGCTTCGTCCGCACTCTTCCGTGCTATGGCGGGCACTCTGTCGGCTATCTGCCTGTGGAGGGTCTTTTGCCGGAGATACAGTGCGGCAAGATCATTCAGCTGCGATTCCTTGTTTGCCAGTATCCTGCGCAGGCTGTCTATTCCTTTCTGTTCGGAACGGAACACGTTGCGGAAAGAACACAGCGTGCTGTCGATAACCATACGCTGCAAGTGGTATTCTTCCTTGTCGCTGTCCGTCCATTCCATGACGGTTTCTCCGAGAAATGAAAGCCCGGCTATTTGCATGTTGAGCCGGTTGATGCTCTTCCGCAGCCCATTGGTTGTATTATTCTTTTGTTCAAGCAGTTCCAGTGTATGCTGTTCGTTATGGAAAGTATATGCAGCCAGCAGCACCAGCAGAAATATGGATATATAGCCTGCTGCAATCAGTATTCGGTATAGTCTCATGTACGCTTCGGGGTGTCATTATCGGTAACACGCTTGGGAGTGGTTATTGTAATAAGCCAGTCTTCTCTCACACCATTTTTCATACCCTTCCCGTTTCAGTTTACCCGGTCTTTTGAGCATTCTCTTGAGGCAGAAATCGTGGAAGTTGCTCTTGGAAAGGAAATGGTTGCGCTCTGCCACTTCCTTCAGGGTCAGTTCGGGACGGTAGGTCATGTCTTCCATGATACGGCAGATCCGTTCACGCCGGAGCCATTCGGTAGCAGAGCAGCCGTAGTATGTCTCAAATCTCTCCCGGAAATGGGAATAGCTCATGCCGCACATGCGTGCCATGTTTTCAGCCGTGAATGTATGCCATTTGTACATTTTCACTTTCAGCATGAATACGGCTTTTTCCAGTTCCTTCATCCGGCTTTCCGCATATTGCATCTCAAATTCTTTCAGCGGTGTGGCGATATGGCGGAGCGCGTCACGCCGTGCCCTGAAGAAATAGTCGCATACCCGGTTTGTCACGCAGTTCAGATAGGAGCGTCCCCTCATGCAGCGAAGCAGGTCGCAGAAAAACATCAGTTCTGCCGTCCGGTATCCCGCCTCATAGACGGCAACAAGGTCGTTGCTCAGGTAGCAATAGGCAAAATTTTCCGGTGAACAGGCAACCAGAGCCATATAGGGCTTGTAGTCCCGCTGTTCCAGTGTGGGCAGATACGGGAGTTGCCGCAATGCGTCCACTGTCAGACGCATTGCTTCCGTGTCATGTGCGAAACTTTCCATTTCGCGGAGCATTCTCCGCACGGAATACCTTTTCTCTACGAGTTCTTCTACCTTGTCTGCGATGCTGTGCAGGGTGGCGGCTTGGGGATTTGCTTCGGCTGTCCGCCTTAAAAGATCTGTCAGTTTCATTGCTGTTGTTTTTTGATGCAAAGTTCGCATATCCTGCGGTTACGGCAGTTCCAAATCTTGCCGAAAACTCCAACAGAAGTGCGCTTTAATAGGTAAAAGGAACAGTTTCGGGAGAATCCTTCTCATTTCAATGGCTATAATACTTCGTCGTTCAACAAGCTATAATAGATCAATAAAAAATACATTGCATCTCCGAAAATCAGTGCTGTAAGCCGTTGCTTGAATTTCAGATCGTATTTTTCTTCCTTCAACCGTCTTAATTCGGGAAACAGACCGCTGAAATCAACGGGTGTCCGGCTGAGTAGATAGACCGGAAGAAACAGCAGTATAGCCACAAGTTCCTTTTCGCCTCTCACCAGATAAAACGGAGCAAACAAAAGTATCGGTATCAGTTCCCACCATCGGTAACTGACATTCCTGTTCTTCTCGTTCTGTTTGTCCATGCGGGCTTTCTCCGCACGTGCGGCAGCATCCAGCCTTCGCATGAAGGCTTCCTCCTTCTCTTCCACGATGTCGGCTATCACCTTGTCATCTACACCGCGCCGGTATAGTTCCTCTTTCGCCTGCCTGACCTTCTTTTCCGGATATTCTCCGGTAACATTGTTGGCTATCATCAGCAGCTCATTGGTATCGTATTCCTTGATTTTCATTGTTCTCTAATTTAATCTGTTTCACTTCCTTTTCCTTAAGTTTCATACATTGACTTACGGGTAAGACTGAGTATCAATATATTGACTTTATTAGATGAGCAGTTAGTCCATTATATGCTTTTGATTAATATATAGTAAGTTGCAAATTGTATAATTATGGAAATCACATAGATACTATAATATTGCACATATTTTTTCTCTTTGTCAAATTGCTTGAAATACTTTCTGTACTTGTCGTTCTTAAATAAGAAACATTTATTGATATAATACATAAATAAGCCTATGGCTATCCATAATGGGAGAAAAAATAAACCATTGGGATTAAAAGCAATTATCAATAAGTTTTTTATTTTTAAAGACTGAATTCCAATAAGGCATATAACAGCAATTATCCAAAGACTAATATGACACACGGAAACGGTAGCATAATCTGCAACCCAAAGAATTACACCTTTATGGGCTGCATCAGCCTCTATCTTTTTACTAATCGATATAACACGGTTAATATAATTATTATTCCATTTCTTCAACCTAATCCAATACAATGGATTAATAAGTCTGTACAAAAAATAGAATAGTATTTTATATGTACAATAATAAATCACATTATAGTATTTCTCCATCAAATCTTTCATTCTACCGTTTGTTTTTCTGTAAAAACAATATGTTTAGCAGCCATCTCACCCTTTTATTATACATTTAAGTGATAATGATGTAATCAGGTGTTCCATATATTTTCACTTTTGTTGTTTCTTCCATATATACTTCTTTTCTGTCAAGAGATTGGATGACAGGAAACGGCTTATCCGTTATCCTGCGTGGTTAGCATTATTTTTTGTTGTTTCATCCATTGCAAAAGCAAGTGATGTTGCCATTACTATCTTTTATATTTATATCTGCATGAAATTTCAGAAGCATCTTCAACAGTTCAATGTTGTTATTGGTAATGGCTTACTTTATATGGTATCGTATGGACCTTGGTAACCATTTACGTCAATGCCATGCTCCAGCAATATGCGGGTTAACTTCATATTGGACATTTTACGACAGGCACCCCCAAACAGATAAAGTCTGTATGTTACTTCTGTGTGGTATATTGCTGCAATGAATTTGCTTTTACGCTATCCAAGCAACATAAAAACATCATATGAAGAAGTAATGTCAGACTTGTCAGATTCATATTTACCTTTTTTAAGTTACAACGGAGTGTCAAATTTGATGGATTCAATTATATCACGGACTTCAGATTCATGCGTATCATTCGCAGTCATTGTAAAGATAATGAAACCATCCAATTTCTTTTTATCCATATAAAAGAATATACGCTGATTTAAATTCAGACTGCCGCCTCTTTCTAATTGATATTCTACAGTGCCCGAAATTCTTTCAAACGGTTTTCCGTCGATATTTACATTTTCGGGAACGGACTCGCTCATTGACTTTAACAGCAGCTTGCGTGTATGGTCGATTTCCTCAGTTGAAGAGAACTTCTTGTAGTTGAAGACAATGGTGTTACCGGCATTCCCGACAAGTTGAAGAATACAGTTGTCATCCGATTTCCCCACAACATTCCATCCTGTTGGATATGTGCATCTTAGACCGCGTACTTTATTAACATACTCTCTTTTGCCGTTTCCAATGATTTCATCACTGCCGGTAAACGTTACAGAATTATCTTCTTGATTGAGACTATAGTTCGTATTACCTGTTTCACTTTTCTGTATATTGCCTTCAGGCCCGACTGCTTGTGCGTATTCCTCCAATGTTCTATCATCCCACAAGGTTCTTATTTCCTTAAAATCCGAAGGTACTGCTTGCGTTTGTCCCATAAACAGGATAGAAAACACTATCAGAAATATTATTTCAGCAACAGGTGGAATATGCCAGGATGTTCGTTGAGACTCATTCTTATCAGCAAAAAGATACATCATACCCAATACGATTCCTGAGACAAGACCTCCTATATGTGCCGCATTATCTATTTCTTCTTTCCCTGCTCCAAGCAGAAGATTGTAAATCACAAAAATGCCAATACTGTACAAAAGTGATTTTCTCTGATTCTTTTCTATTTTATGATTAAAAATTAGGTAAAAAAGGAATATACCATAAAGTCCGAAAATAGAACCGGATGCACCTGCGCTTATTGTTTCGGGATGAGCTATGATACTTAACAATGCAGAAAATAATCCGGTCAGTATATATGCGGTGATTAGTTTTCTGCTTCCGATAATTTTTTCCAAAAATAATCCGATATACAGTAGGGCATACATATTCATCATCAGATGCATTATCCCAATATGGATAAAATTGCAGGTTACAGTCCTCCACCAATCGCCGGTAAGTGTGAGCGGGCCAAAATTTGCGCCCCACTTCATCAAAGAGATGCCAGTTGGTTCTATAAGACTTACCCCGCACATAGACATGGCCATAAACAATAGCACATTTATATAGATAAGTAAAGGGGTAGCTATATTTCCTTTTCTTGGAGTTATTAGTGACCGGAATGATAAATCATTATCACCATTTCCATATACCTCCTTATCGCCAGAAAACTTATCTTCCACAAAGTTAGCCGGATTATCCGTGCTCTCTGTACCAACCATATGGACTGTTGATACAGGGCTTTCCTGATTATCATTGCTTTGACCACAAGCAGATTGCTTGGACATGTCTTCTCTTTTGACAAAAGGATGCCCTTCTTGCACGTCACAGTCCAGTGCTTCCTTTATTCTCCGGATGTTGCGTTTGTTAGATCCGAACGAGCAGATTGAAGTGCGCTTGTTCAGGTCATTCACACTGTTGACCCATATTTGCCCTTTGTCGAACACGATGAATAGCTGCTCACCCCATGACATGCTCAAAAAAGAAGGATTTGTATGTGCCACAATGCAGTCTTCTCCATAATGGTCCACATCCCAGTCGTATTTTACGGACAGATTATATATCCTGTCATAAATTCCCTGTTTGTCCAATACAGTCGGCATGCTCTGGAAATCCAATTTACGTCGTTGCCCCCGGAAAAGGATATAGGCAAGTGGAATCGGCACCAAACCGAGCCATAAAAGACCCTCTACATCAATATTGCTCGAATAATGCATCACTCCCCCCATGGATAGAAACAGAACGGAAAAAAACAGCAGCATATGTGATGCGCCATAATGGGTGTACGCCCAGCTGATGATAAGGGGCAGCGTCTTCTTTTCCAGTACAAACTCGGCAAGAGCGGCATCCTTCTCCTTACGGTAACGGCGCCGATAGGCAAGCCACCATATCAGTTCGAATAATACGCATATAATTAGGACCGCAATGATATAATCCGAGTCGTCCAACTTGCTCTTATGGGGTTTGATGGAATATGGCATCCCGCCAAAGGTCAGTTCCTTGCAGGACACATCATATCCATCGCTGTTGAAGTAATAAGTGTAGGTATATTCTTCCTTACCCTCGGAACTTGAATAGGCTTTGCTGTTCGGAGGAACGGTTTTTCCGTTGATGGTCAACAAGGGTGGGTTTTGGTCTGGACGGGCATTGCATTTCAGGACCGCATGGTATTTGAGGAACTCGTTCTTCAGTTGCTCCACCGTCAAACTGCACTCCAACTTGCTATAGTCTATTTCCACAGGATGTACAAACACACTGTATTCCGATGTGGTGTATGTTTTACCACCTGCCGTTACAGATGCAGCAGGAATCCTTGTCATACCGGTCTCTTGGAACCGTACAAGATAAGCAAAGCCTGTTTCAGAGTTGCTGCGTTCCACGCCGTCAATAACCGCATAACTGCTGCTTTTATGTAGCTTCGGTCCGTTTACTACTTCTATGCTGTCATTGAACACGGGATAATAAACCGAATCATATTCGGAGTTGGCCAACACATAAGTCAGCCGTTGCACTTGCCCGATACGGAGCCCCCCAATCGTATCAAGTTTTATGTGAAAATACACGGAGTCTGCCGTATCTGATGCATTGGCACGGACGACAGGAAATAATGCAAGAAACAATAATAGGCAGATGGTCAGTCTGTTCCAGATAAATCTATTTTCCATGTCATATATCTTTAAGGTCATATGTTATTTCAAATATCATATTTCACAGTTCTTTTTATAAAATTAGCAGATAAAGACGATAGGTCGGGACACAGAGACGGACGGCAGGCCGTTTTGAGTGTCCCAATCATGACAGTTACTGTAGCTGTTATCAATCGGCATCATTGTCGCACATGTGCCGGATAAACGCTTCGTTCCTCTCATACTCTTCACCAATGAGAATTACCGGATCTGCAAGACCGACAATCTTGTACCCTTTGGTGTAGGTAACCAGTATGCAATAGAGCTCATGTCCTTTTTCATCCTTTTCCACTTGCAACTGCACCGGCTGGTCGTTACCGCTCGGCAGGCTGCACAAGTACTCGAAATCATGGCGGTTGAAGGCCGCTACAATATCATCCCTGTCCGTTATGCCACTGATGAACTTCTTTGTCTTGTAATACTTCACTTCTCCACCACTTATCTTATTACAGATACATAGGTCTGCGACGTATGCGGTAAAGCCGCAGAAGATAGCACCGATAATACCAACCACCCGTACAATCCACGAAGCGATAAACGGCAGCCATCCGGGGAAAATGACAAGCAGTACGCATACGGCTGTCAGTCCCCAGTAGATTATCGGTTTGACCAGATTTTTACGCTTTTCAAACTTCTCCGGCATGGCATCATAGACTTCTCCAAAATGACTGGGATAATGTTTTACCTCTTCCATTGTTTTTCCATTTTCTTGTTCCATATCTGTTTTAATTTAAGTTTGTTTTTACTTCTCATAGAAATTACTCAGTTCCCATGGCGATTCGTCGTCTTTCAGCAGCAGGCTGACAATCTCGTAGGCCGTTTCACTATCGTCCGGATCACCATGCCATACACCTCTTCCCATAACAAAACTCAGTCCGTATTCCTCCCATGACGAGAAATGCTCAACAGCCGTATCGGCTGCCACTTGCATAATCTGCCACATCTCATCCGCATTCACGTAACCGCAAAGGTATGCCCAGCGTCCAAGGTTTACCACCCGCACCAAATCCCATGCAATAACACTCTCTGGAATCTTGCCTTGCGGATACCAGCCGTTTTCAAGCATGTTCTCCATAATCAGACATATATCTCCCATTTTACGATCCTCATCAAACCGTTCTTCCTGAGAAATGTTCTCAAATCCGCGTGTGCGGATTTCTGCCAGAGCTTCGTCTGCTTCGGCATGATGCCCATCTTCCAACAGCCATCTGACGATACCCAGTGTACTATCCCTGTCCGTAACATTCCACCAATCCTCAAGTGTGTATTTGATAGTCTCGACATCTGCATCACTGTCAATCGTATCCACTTTTTCGTCATTATAGACCAGCATGGGAGCACCGAACGCCAACAGACGGAGTTGCTCTTCATCCAGTTTTCCGTCTTCAGCCCTGTTGATAGTCCAACTGTCATCCCCGAAGGCTTCCATCATCTGAGCCATCGCGTCGGACGATGACAGTCCTTCATCAAATGCACCGTCCATCATTTCCTGCATCATCTGATTGGCATAAGCCATATTCTGACGGCCCGCTTGAACAACTGTTTCAGGGTCTATGCCTGCTGCTTTCAGCATGGCTTCCTGTTGTGCCTGTGCAGCAGCCATATCGGGCATCCCTGCGCCCATCTGTGCCATAATCTGTTCCTGCATACCACCCGGCATCTGAAATCCCGGTATGTTTCCGAACATCGCCTGAGCTTGTTCCATTGCTGCCTTTACAGCGGCTTCCTGGGCCGCCTTTGCCATTTCCCCAGGATTTTGAGAATTTGAATTTTCTTTTGTCATATCGTCTAATTATTAATAATGTGATATTTTATCCTTCTGCTCCTGCCGTCAAGAGCATTTCCGTTATTTCATTGTATCCACGCTCGCCGGCATAATACAAAGCCGTCCGTTGGAGATTGTCCGCAAGATTCACGTCTGCCCCATGTTCTACAAGCAGTGCCGTAAATTCGTTATTACCTTCTCTGGCTGCAAGGATAAGAGGCGTTTCCCCGTTTTCATTCCGCATATCCATTTGCGCATTTGCCGCTATCAGCTTCCGGCCGATAAAGCTGTTCCCCAACCACGCAGCAAAGTGCATGGGGGTATTCCCGTTCAAAAGAGCCTTATTCACTTCCGCACCGGCAGCAATCAGCAAGTCAGCAATATGCAGGTTACCTTTCATACAAGCAATAATCAATGGCGTTTCCCCTTCATCATTCACCATATCCAGCATATCATCCGAAGCGGAAAGCAACATGCGCACCGTTTCCGACTGTCCGTTGAAAACCGCCTGATGAAGCGGCGTATTTCCATGCGCATCAGTAGTTCCCTCCACCGACAGACATGCCACAACTTCACGCAATCCGTGAGCCGTAGCATAATCTATCGCTTTATGCCCCATATTGTCCGCCATCTCCGTATCCGCCCCCTGTTCTATCAGAAACAGTGCAGCATCGGTACGTTTGTTGTCAAGAAGGCAAATTAAAGGAGTACGTCCATCCTTGTCCGTGGCATCCTGATCTGCCCCATATTGTATCAGCTTTCCTATTATCTCTTTATTCCCGCTCCTGGCTGCTGCATGCAGGGGTGTCTCCGCACAATTGTTGGCGACGGAAACATCCGCATCATGTTCCAGAAGCATATTCACAATATCCCTAAATCCTTTCAGACAGGCATAATGCAATGGAGTATTCCCCTCCGCATCCCGTTTGTTCACATTGATGCCTCCTTTTTGCAGAAATATCTGTACAATGCTTTTCTGCCCGTTGCGGCACGCATTTAAAAAAGTCATGTTATTGTCCATACGATTGTCAGTTATATTTCAATAAAAATTTCACAAAAGCCTCGTCATTCTTTTCTGCAGCAATATCCAAAGCCGTTTTCCCCTCATTGTTCACTGCGTTCACATCCGGAGTGCCGAAATCCGTCACAAGGGCCGCTGCTTCTTTCGCACCTCTTGTCGAGCTGCCCGCGATATAATGCAACAGAGTATTGCCCCATTTATCCTTGGCATTTATATCCACCCCGGCTTCAAGCAGGATTTCAAGGACCTCCGCATCTTCTTCCGTGCAGACACGTCCGCCGTATGGATAAGACCGTGGAAGAGCCGCAATACGGGGTATATGTCCGTTCCAGAAACATCCGCCATAAAGATTCATTGCCGGAGTCTGCCCTTGCATGTTGGCTGCGTTGACATCCGCCCCATTCTCCACAAGATAACGGATAGCCCAGACTCCTGATTCATATCCGGCACCCCGACAGGCTACGGACAATGCCGTATTGCCCTCCTTATCAGCCGGATCTTCCGGATTCCATCCGCACTCAGTCAGACATTGCAGGAAATGCAGGCACTGCTCCTTATTCCCCGCACCATGGTTTCTCTTGTTCATCCACACGGCAAATGCAGTCCGTTCTTCCGTATCTTTGAAATTCGGGTCGGCACCGCCCCTGAGCAGCATTTCCGCAGCTAAAAAATTCTCCCATATCAAGGCACATCCTAACGGGGATTTTCCATAGAAGTCATACATTTTCTCATCCTCACATAGAATCTGCATATCCGTGCCGGAACGCAGTAAGGCATCCAATGCCGCTTCGTCCTTATTCCACAATGCCTGAAAGATGTCCAGCCCTCCGATCAGGCCGGCAAGCCCATCTATTTCGGGATCCTGCCCCGACAGCAATGCCCCGATTCGTCTGGCACCCCCTTCTGCTGCAATATCAAAAGGAATCTTCCCACTGTGATTCTTTTCCTCCGGGTCTATCTGCCCGCTTTCCAGAATCAGTCTGGCAGTGTGACTGCACTGTCTATCCGATTCCTGCAGAGATTCCAGCTCATCATACGTCTCCTGCTTGGATTTATCCGAATACCAGCGTTCGGCAAAATCCGCTATCCGTCTTTCTCTACTCTTGATGTCGGATGCAATAAGACCGGCAGACCGGCAAAGCATGTGCAACACATTGTCACCGTTCCGGTCGGAAGAATCTATTCTGTTTCCCGACATCAGCATGACATCAGCCATCAGGAAATGGCGGTTGCGCACAGCCTCAATCAAAGCGGTCGTCTCCTTTCCGGACCGTGGGACCTTCGCTCCATTGGAAAGAAGCAGTCCCGCAATATCGGCAAAGACAGCATCATCCGGACAGGAATTGCGCCTTGCCAGGACACATAGCGGAGTGTCTCCTTTATCATTTTTCACGCTAACGTCTGCGCCCCTTTCCAAAAGAATGCCTACAGCCTTTATATTTGCAAAATAACAGGCTGTATGCAGAGCCGTATTGTTATCATGAATTTCATCCCTATTATCAAGCGGAACATCCTGATATGCTTCGAGCAAAACAGCATCCTCAGCCCCGGATGCATGGTAATAATATATATCTTTACAAGTCATCGTTGTCTATTTTTAAAATCAATTCCTCAATATGTCGATATTTGCCACCCAACCGGCCGGAAATAGCCTTTACTTCACTGTATAAATGCAGTTTGAAAGCCGTTTCAGCTTTCAGTCGCAGAAGTAGCGTATATGCCCAAACTACAGGGGTGCCCTGCGGTATAGGATAAAAGGGAGATTCCTCGTCATAACCGTAACGGAGAAACGCCTCGGGAACCCTCTCCTTGCCGTCAAGGGGAATTCCGGTTATCAGATGCTCGGCCTCACAGAGCAACCCGTGGCACTCCTCATACCATTTCACCATAAAGCAACACAGCGCCTTGTTATACAGCAACATGAAATCCTTGATGGGGATACGGTCGTAAGCATTCGATAAACTCCCCCTTTCATTCTAAAAATGTGATATTACTTTTGTA
>OBUO01000050.1_pt1 | contig 81388 bp, 110 predicted proteins | sample 1475861 | NCBI WGS metagenome assembly OBUO01 (sample SAMEA2579936, study PRJEB22360) | human gut metagenome | biome: human gut; feature: human-associated habitat; material: faeces | place: Denmark | collected 2008/2010
TTTTCAAAGACACTACGTAAAAAAGCTTTATCACGAATATCGCCTTCATAGAAAGTCGCTTGTTCATGAACTGCTGAACGATGCCCCGTTAATAAATTATCAACAACCACAACGGCATATCCTTTTGAAATTAATTGATCGACGGCATGTGAGCCGATGTAGCCTGCGCCACCTAATACTAAAATAGACATAAATACGCTCCTTTTTCTCTCTAATTTCTTTTTCTATTGTACCATTAAATAAGGTTTACTTCTGAATTATTTCATTTTGTAAACAGGATTTAATTTGGCCATTTCTCCTTATTCATTTTTCCTATCAAAATACAGAAAAGACTTGGTAAATTTTAACAAATCTCTAAATTAGTCGTAGAGTTTATGAAAAATCATTGTAACTATTGGATTTTTTTGCTTTTTTCCGTCATAATAGAAACAAATACAATTTGAAAGAAGGAATGAACGATGAAAAAATTTGTATCAGGTATGTTAGTCGGTACTGCTATCACAGTTGCTGCTTTAGCCGGTGTGGCTACAACTATTAAAAAAACAGTCATTGATCCAATTGAAGAAAAAGAAGATATGATTGAAGAAAACCGTAAAAAAGCGATGCGTAAACGTATTGCACGTTAAAAAATAGCTGTGACGTTGAGATAAAAAATCTAACGGCAAGAAATCAACAGGAGCGCTTCTGGCTCTGTTGATTCTCTTAAGCATAACAAGTGGTCATCCATCGCTTTGATGGATGACCACTTGTTATGCTTTTTTTTTACCAAAGGAGCTGACTATTTTTCTTAACTATTAAAAATAGTAGCAGCAATCCGATCCATATCACGCATATTCCAAGGATCCACACCAGGACGAGCTGCAGCGGCTGTTAACCAATGAATACCTTCTGTTGGAATACCACAACTAAAAAGGCCTGTCGCCACCTGTCCACCTTTTGTGATGACTTGATTCGTGGCAGGCACAATCAAGAGTGCGCCTGTTTTGACTATTTGACCATCAGCTAATGCCAGTTGATGGAGCGTAGCTAGCTTATCGGCTAACAACTGCCTCGTTAAAGGATTCAAACTTTTTTCATTATTAACTTTGGGAATGCGTGCTTCAATTAAAAAGTGACTATTATACCGATTTTCCGGAAACAAATTAGCATAAGTAATAAATTGACCCGCTTTCATTTCGACACGCATTTCTGGCCCCAGAATCGTGACTAATCCCAGTTCAACTAACGTCTGTATCTCTTCTGTTCTTTCAACAGAAGGTCCCACTGACAAAAAGGTATTCAACGGGGTAAACCAATGCCACAACCACTTTTGACTCTCGTCATTCGTTAATAACCCCTCATCCAAAACAAAGCGAATCTGATCTCTTAAATCTTTTAAACTGTCTAAAGCAGTGGTCAAAGGACCGCTAAGATTGCCTTTCTCTGCTTCTTGAATATCCCATTTTAAATACTCTAGTAAAAACGAACGAAAACTTTCATGAGTGGTTTTCTTTGTTTCAGGATGTTCTAACGCTTGCCAATCAAACCAATCTTGTTTTTCAAAGTGGGCTAAGCTTTCCGGCGCTCCCTTGGTTTGAATAAACAGCTGTTGAAAGGCCTCTTTAGAAAGATGCGGATATTTTTCTTCGATTAAGCAAGTGTAATACACATATTCCACTTCTTTTTTTAAATACCCAAAAAACTCTGCGCCTGTAACCTGTCCTTTTTTACGACATTCAGCTAAATACGTTTCGGTTAAAAAAACAGGCTGATAGGCTTCCCCGTAGCCTTTTTGATTAATCCCTCGAGGATGAGAAGGAAAACCGCGACCAGAACCAGCAATAATAATAGGCTCTCTTCCAGAAGTTTCATAACGTAAGCGGCCATTTTGACGAGAAAAAACACCCCCGCGGCCAATCGTCAAGGCAGATAAATAGTCAAAAAATGCCAAACCTAAGCCTTTTAACACAACGGGTTGTTTTGCAGGTATATTGGCAAGTGCCAATAAAGCATCCGCCGCATTTTTAGGAGAAGAATAAAACAAACGATACTCCTTGGCGTAGTCCGCAAGCTCTTGTTCAACAGTCGTTAATTCATTTTCTTGGTGACCCAAAGCTAAAATTACTTTGTCTGCCGTAAACTCAATGGATTGAGTATACACATAATAGTTATCCTCTCCTGCCCGCACAGCAGTTACTGGCTCTTTAAAAAACGTCAGCGATGTTTGTTCGTTACACCTCGTGGCTAAATACGTATAAAACCATTTTTGGTACATGCCATAAAAAGCCCTCGAGCAGTGATCATTCGGTCCAAGGCGATGACATTCTTTCAACAACTCAAGATAATTATAGGGTTGTTGCTGTTGAATGTACTGCGCAGCTTCTGTTTGGGTCCATTCATAGAGAGTGGGGCCCTTGACAATTGGTCCTTCGCCACTAAAAGATTCATCTGTAAATAAAGTGACTTGACTAATCACGGTGTTCATTAATAAATAATTAGGTTGCTCTGCTCGCCAAATTTTCCCACCTGGACCGTATGGATCAAACAACGTGAGCTGAACATTTATTTCCGTTTTACGAGCCCATTCAATGACTCGTTCTGCAGCTGATAAGCCTCTGGGTCCAGCACCTACAATTGCAATTTTCATCCAATCACCTACTCTATTTTTCTAATAATTCTTTTAAGACAACCGCTTGATTATGCACTGTATCTTTCGCCCCATAGACCAGCGTGACTACTGGCTGATTTTTTACAATCGTCTGTAACTGCTTAAACGCTGTGGCAGTTGGCTCATGTTTCAATTCTTCTTGGTATTTTTGTTTAAACTCGGGATATTTATTTACTTCATGATTAAACCATTTCCGTAGCTCTGTACTTGGGGCCACTTCTTTGAGCCATTCATCTAACTTTTCAGATTCCTTGGATTTTCCTCGTGGCCAAATACGGTCAACTAAAACACGGTAGCCATCTTGCTCTGTCGGTGCTTCATATGCTCGCTTGATTTGAATCATCTGCCTTCACCTCTTCTCTTTATTGTAGCTCAAAAAGTGAGGACTGACAAAAAGCAACATCTCTATTAAGCTTTCCTATACAAAAAGAGTTGGTCTCAATGAAGACCAACTCTTTTTGTTATTAACTATTTCTCTTTTTCACTTTCCCAGTCCAGCCATCATAGCCGCCTTTTAAAATATAAATATCAGTATAGCCATTTTTGCGTAATAAATTAGCTGCTCGGATACTTAAAGCTTTCTTCTGATCATAAAGATAAACAGGTTGATCCTTACGAAGAGAACCAATTGTTGTTTTTAACATGCTGTATGGCATGCTGCGCGCCCCTAAAATATGCCCAGCATCAAATGTATCTTTCTCACGAACGTCAATCACTTGTGCTTTACGCATTGTTTCTTTAAATTCTTCTTCCGTCAGCATTTTTGCTGAACGTTTCACCATAATTTTCAAATATAATTCATTGAATACCATCGCTAGTACAATAACTAGCAAAATGCCATTGATTACCCATAAAATGCTCATTCTAAAAAGCCCTCTCTATTTCTCTTTTGAAAATTGTAATGCTAGTGAAGCGGCACCAATGACGCCGGCCTCATTACCTAGCTCTGCTAATTTGATTTTTGTACTATTTCGAACTTGTGGGAAAGTAAATTCTTGGAAATATTTTTCGACACGACTACGTAAAAATTCTCCTGCTGCAGAAACACCTCCACCGATAACCACGCTATCTGGATTTAACGTGTTACCTAAGTTTCCTGTGGCTAAGCCTAAATAGAAACAAACACGATCCACAACCATTAAAGCAAAATGATCGCCTTTTTCAGCAAATTCAAAAACATCTTTACTCGAAACATCTTGTCCATCATCAATCGCTTGTTTCAGTTCAGAGTCACCTGCAAATTCTTCTGATAAATGACGTGCAACACGAACGACACCAGTGGCACTAGAAACAGTTTCTAAACAGCCACGTTTCCCACAGGTACAGTCAAAGCCGTTAGGATCAACCGTCACATGCCCAACTTCACCAGCACAGCCAGCAACACCGTGGAGCAATTCTCCCGCTGCAACAATGCCTCCGCCGACACCTGTTCCTAAAGTAATAAAAATCACGTCGGGATTGTTTTCCCCCGCGCCTTTCCAACGCTCACCTAAAGCGGCAACATTGGCATCATTATCTAAGGCAAACGGAATTCCTAAAGCAGATTCGATTTGTTCTTTGACAGGCTGTACAGTCGTCCAGTTTAAATTATAGGCACCTACAACAGTTCCTTTTTCAATGTCGACACTTCCTGGTGTTCCCATACCAATTCCTACAAAATCTTCTTTTTTCATATTATAAAGATCTATACGGTGACGAATACTTTCAATAATTGATGGCACAATATGCTTGCCATCTTCTAAAATATTCGTTTCAATACTCCATTTTTGTTGAACAACGCCATCGGTTGTTAAAATAGCAAATTTGATGGTCGTTCCACCTAAATCAATCCCAATAATCTTCTTATCCATTTAGTCGATTCCTTTCTGCTTCCCTCTAGATTCTTCTATTCGATGCTCTCTTTGCAAAATATGCCGGGCCTGTAAATACGTATCTCGGTCTACCAATTGACCTTCATACAATTTTTTTAATTCAATCATCATTAACTCAATATCATAAATCCGTGCACCGACATAAATATACATCCCAAACTGTTTAAAAAGTTGTTGTACATCATATAACGTTTCCATACGAAAACACTTCCTTATTATACAGGTAAACCGTATTTTTTAAAACCCAATAACAGACAAATTACGACAAGAAAAATAAAAATTAACGTGGCCATAATTCGCTCGTGCTTATTAAATGCTTCTTCACGATTTGGAACAGCAAAAGCCGTCGCGACTAATAGTCCACCGATTAGACCGCCAACATGACCCATCATATCTACAGAGCTACTAAACAAGTTAAATAACAAATTAATCACAATAAACATTGAATAGCGTTGCACCATATACATAATCGCTGGATTGTCTCTAAAATGGCGTCCTAAAATAACAAATGCACCAAACAAACCAAAAAGCGCTGTACTAGCACCCGCTGAGACACTGTTGGGTGTCCCAAAGGCAAAACTGGCGATATTTCCAGCAATCCCACTCAATAAATAAATTCCCAAATAGCGCCAATGCCCATAAATTGCCTCAACCTGTGCGCCGATATAATAAAGAGTAACCATATTCAAAATAATATGCATAAACCCAATGTGAAGAAACATTGGCGTGATAAACCGCCAGTATTCATGATTTTGAGCTACCAGTGGACGAACCATTGCTCCCCAATTAACTAGGTTTAAAATATTTTCTGATCCTCCAGTTAATTCCAACCCAAGGAAAACAATGATTGAAATACCTAAAAGGGCATACGTAATGAACGGCTGATTTTTTAGCCGGTTCAATTTCATTTCTGTTTGATAATTCATTCCATTCCTCCTATTGTATAAATAATTGTTCGATTGGCTGATCAAACGCTTCTGGTTGCCATTGTTCATGGAGTTGTTCACTAAAAACTAAACTACATGAATGGCCCGAAAAATGTTCCAAATAACGATCATAAAAACCACCGCCGAAGCCTATTCGATAGCCAGCCCGATTGAAAACAATCCCTGGCACAATCAATAAATCAATCGCTGTAGCTGTTATTTCTGCCGCTGTTAACGGAGGTTCTTCCACGCCAAATGCACTGGTGTCATAAACCGTCTCTGGAAAAACTTGATAAAAGTACATTTTGCCTCCTTTAAATGTTCGCGGTACCGCCACTTGCTTGCCCTCTTGCATGGCCCGTTCGAAAATTGGCTGTGTTGATAATTCTAGCGGTAACGACCGAATCATTCCGATTGTTTGTGCTTGTTGCCATTGCTGACTAGCAAACAACTGTTCATAGAGACTTGATTCTTTATGTTGTTTAATTTCTGGATGTTGTTTTAGCCATTCCAGGGCAGTTAAGCCCACTTTTCTCAACTTGTTTTTCTCCATGTACACCTTCAACCCCTTTTCTGTTAAGTTTATAGAAAGTGTTCTTAAAAAACAAGCTGATTCCCCTTTTCTCTTTGAAAAATCCCGTTATTTTTCTAACGTTTTTGACGCTTCTTTAAAAAAGTCAACAACCAAATCCATTGTTTCTCCTTTCACTAAATGCCGCTCACCGATTTCCGTTATAAATTGCGTATTTCTCGCATACGTTTTCCCAGACACTAATTGTTCAAAATCAGCCATGTCTTCATAGGGAATTTTTTCATCTTCCGTTCCATGCCAAAACAGCATCGGTCGTTCTTGTAGTCTTTCTGGCGTTTGTGATAAATCGTATTGATGCACCCAACTTAGCAACAGTGGCAAGTCTTTAGGTACAAAAATAGCAAATTCTTTCGCCCGTTGAATCACTCGCTGAATATAGCGCGCCGGATAGGGTGTTCCCATTAAGCAAGCAGCAGCTTGAATCTCAGGATGTTGGGTCATAAGAGCGCTAGTAGTAATACCGCCCATGGATACACCACCCACGCCAATCCAATTTTCTTTAATCAACCCTAATTTATGAAAATGATGGATAATTACTGGAAATTCAATTAAATTATATTGAATGCTACTCCAAAATGTAATCGAAGGAATCGTGGAAATAGGTCCTGTTTTTCTTTCTCCATGGTTCATGGCATCTGGTAAAATGACCCGAAACCCCTCGTGTGCTAATTTTCTTGCTTGTGTTAAAGATAATTCTTTAGCTGATTGCCAACCATGATAGTAAACAATTAAAGGTAATGCTTCGTTTTTTTGCTCTTCTGTTGTCACTTCTAATGCTGGAATTTTTGCTATGTAGCGATGTCTAATACTGATTTTCATTCATGATTCCTCCATTATAAAATATCTTCTCTTATTTTACCGTTTTTTGATAAAACCTGCTCTTTATATGATTTATCAAAAAAATCACAAAATATGCGAATTCGCATTTTCCTATTTTATTACTTTCCGTTATAATCATTTTATTAAATACAAAGGGGTGTTTTTATGGTTAAAATTGAGGAAAAAGGTAAAGTAACATTTGGACAAGCTTTTAAAGATTATTTTCGTGGATATGTTGATTTTAAAGGTCGGACCACACGTGCTGGTTATTGGTGGATGACATTGGTATTAAGCATTTTAGCACTTATTTTTTATATTGCCATTGTCGGCAAAGCTGTGTCAGCAATTTTAGCAGCTGAATATTTTGAAACCTATGATTTTGGGAACTTATTACCGTTGATGCTTTTTGCACTTGTTTTATGGTTAGCTTTATTATTACCAACGTGGGCAATGTGTGTCCGTCGTTATCGTGATGCTGGGATGACAGGTTGGGGCGTGCTTGTTTTATATCTACTTTCTATTGCCTGTAGCTATACACAAGTTTTCTCTGTTATGTCAACACTGAAATATGATGTTCAAACAGATACTGTGATAACAGGTGGCAGTCCCGTCTTCTTATTTTTCACTCTTGTGATTAGTCTGTTTTTCTTCTTACTAACAGTCTTACCGACAGATAAACTAACAACAACTAGCCAAAATAGCGTCTTACGCTTCTTCTTCCGTTACAAAGAAGTGAAGTAAGGAAAAGTTTTAAGCCTTTCTTTTAAAAGAAGGGCTTTTTTCTTATTTTAAAATCTTTATGATAAAATAAGAACTAGTCTAGCTAAAAAAATGGAAGGAGAAAATATGGCTACTTTTAAACGGATTCTGAATCTAGAAAATTATATTTTTACTTTTTTTATTTTATTTGTCTTTTACGGCGCAATTAACTCTCCCTATTCGCTGGTAAAAATTCTTTGGGAAAAGCCTAAGCACTTGCTTGTTTTACTTCCTCTATTAATTATTCTATTGTTGATTATTTATAAAAACAAAAAATTTCTTTACACTAAGATTCAAGCGCTCTGGCACTTAATAAAAACCCATGATCGTGTGGTTATTATTGGTAGTTTGATCAGTTTATTTTTACTACAACTTTTACTCCTGACGCAGATTACTGTGCCGATTGGCTGGGATGTTTTTGACAACTTTCATAGTATTACCACTGAAAATAGGGATTATTCAAAAATCGTACTTTCTTTAAACCCCAATAACGAATTTTTCTTTTTCATGATGTATTACCTTAATAAATTTTTGCGTTTCATTGATGTAACAGGGAGCTGGAGCAATACTTGGTTTAGTTGGCAAGTGGTTAATTGCTTGTTTATTAATAGCAGTTTATTTCTCTTTTATCATGCCTCTAAGCGTGTCTTTAATCCATTAACGGCCTTCGTTGCTTACAGTTTATTTTTTCTTTCTTTCGGATTGTCTCCATGGTTACTCACGCCTTATACAGATACGGCCGTCTTATTGTTCATCAACCTAGTCTTTTTTGCATATAGCCTTTTTGACCAAGTTTCCCCTCCCTTCGTAAAATATTGTTTATTACTGTTTATTGGGATTGGCCTAGCTTGGTGTTTTTTAATGAAACCTTCGTCTATTATCTTTTTTATTGCATTTAGTTGTATCAAAGTGCTGCAACTTCTTTTAGTAAATCGGAACAAACAGTCTATCGTAAAATTAACCGTGGTTGCTCTCTTTTTACTGACTGGTTTCGCCAGCGCATATTATAGTTTTCAATTTTTTGTGGAAAAACAAACGATTACGGAAATCGATAAAGAACAAGCCAAACCTTGGACACTTTTTGTAATGATGGGTTTGACTGGAACTGGCGGTTACAATGATGCAGATACACAAGCAGTAAATCAGTTGCCTACACAAGAAGCCAAAAAAGCTTATACCATAAAAATGATTCAAGACCGTTTAAAAAATAAAGGATTCTTCGGTTATCTCCGTTTTCTGGCTCAAAAAAATCGTCATAATACTGCCAATGGTGATTTTGACTGGGGTTGGGATGGCGGTGATTTAATTCCAGAAACACCTTCTAAAAATCGTTGGCAAGAACACTTGCGGTCACTGTATTATCCGCAAAATCAAAAAAGTAACTATCTACGAATTTATATGCATTTTTTCTATTTACTCACATTACTAGGTCTATTGTTCAGTATCCCTCTAAAAGATTCAAAAAATAACTACGCGATTTTAAAATTAGCTTTCATTGGAGCTATTCTGTATTTATTGCTCTTTGAAGGCGGCCGCTCTCGCTATTTAATCCAGTTTATGCCGTTTTGGTACTTGTTATCAGCGAGTGGTTGGCTGGGGTTGAGAGAGATTCGAAGATACAAAAAAACAGTAAAATAGAAAAGAGGATTGAATTAAAAATGAAAAAAAGTTTACTGGGGTTGATTGTTTTTTTATCCTTACTGAACCTTACTTCTTGCAGAAATAAAGTGACCACAAAAGAGCTAATGGCAAACGAGTGGGCCGTAAACTCCAACGTTGATGAAGTAGTAATGATTGTATCATTCAGCGAAGATACCGCTACTTTCAAAATCAATACAGATGAACACACATCAACTGCAAAAAATGATTTGGAAAAAGCAGGCGAAGAATTAGGTAAACAAATTGCAAATAAAATAGAATACAAAGTCAAATACCATCTAAAAAACAATCAAATTCGTTGGAAAAATGAAGGAAAAGAAGTAGCTTACAAGATAAAAAAAGAAAAGCAAAATCTACTTTTCACTCCTACTAAGACAAACAATTCTGATAACCAAACAAAACTAGTTTTGAAACCTTACACAAAGAAAAGTATTGATTCTTCCACTCAAAAAGATAAAACGGAAGAAACCAGCTCTAATTATCAAAACGTCTCATCTGAAACAAACCAATCTACCTCTTCATCTACTACTAAAGAACCGCTACCACAAGTTAGCTTAGCTGATTTTATAGGCGGTTGGGGTATTCCTCAAAGTGATAACTTATTTTTTATAAATGCTGACGGAACACTCACTAGCATAACTCAATCGAATGTTCCTCTTCAAAATGTAAGTTTTTCTGTGGATGAGAATGGTAATCAAACAATGACGTTTCTTTTGAATAATACGCCCCGAACAGTAACGAAAAATAATGATGGTACTTTAACTGTTAATGGACAAATATACACTTATCTAGGTAATATTACGTTGGAACAATTAATTGAAAGAAATACTCAAACTCAACAAGTTTTTGAACAATCTGAACAGCAACCACCACAAAACTCTGATTCTCGTGAACAAATACAAAATTCTAAATCAGACCAACCTATATACGATACGGTACGAAGTGGTGAAGGTGGGCGACAGTTAGCCGACAGAAATGGTTTAACCTTAGAAGAATTATTAGCATTAAATCCAGGCATTGAAACTTCTGTTTTTTATCCTGGTCAGTCATTACGAATTAAATAGAAATTTAGGTATACTAATAGATAATAATCTATAAAAGTAGAACTGGACCATCTACCATTTACTTTGGGATACCAGTTGATGGCAATAGGTTTGACGAAGTGGAACTAGACCTTGTACCTACTGGCTCAGCAAAAATTGCGACATTTGATATAGCAGTTGGGCATTGATTAACAGCATGCATATAATTTGATAATATGGAATATAAACAAAAATGTCTAAGGAGCCTAACATTCTTTCAAGAAAGAATGTTAGGCTCCTTTTATTCAGACAATTTCAGCCACTCCTTGCGATTGCAATAGGACATAGTTTTTACAAAGACAAAATGATAAAGCAAACCGTAAGCTAGCCCCAACATATTTAACAAAATTCTTAAGTAAAGACTTGTTTCTAGCCCAAATATCATAGAAGCTGCCATGATAGCACCAACACAATTAAAAATCGTTTTACTTTTATAAGATGTGCATAAGCCTAAACAAAGTCCTCCTAAAATACCAAGTAGGTTCGTTGGTATATAAAATAACAAGATAGCCGATACTAGAGAACCAATAACGACCCCTATTATTCGTTCTTTTGCTCGTTCAGACAATTTAAACGTATCATACCCAGAAAATAATGACGAACTAGCAAATGTTGCCCACATAAAGCGGTCAATCTGAAGGTGCGTTCCTATAAAAAGTAATAAGCTAATGCCTAAAGCGTAATAACCAAACCAAATATTTCTTTGATTAAAAAAACCATTTTCTGTAACCATCTGTATAAAAGTAATCTCTTGATCCAATTTTTTATGTTTCACATGATAAACAAAAGCTAAAAGTAGATAAGCAAACACTAATACAAAGAAAGTTTGTTCTAATTGCTGAAACGATTGATAGTGAACCGTGCCAACTAAATATAAGTAGGAGAACGTATACAAGCCAGGATTACCCATTTTAGGGTTTTTACCAGTTAAGAAAAACAATGCCAGCAAGCAGATAAAATGAAGGCCCAATTGTAAAAATGATACAGAAATCAGTGAAATTAATGGACTAACACCTAGAATTGTTAACACGATTCCTAAACTAAGCAAGGCCTGTTTTTCCCTGTAGCCATATGAGACGAAACGGATACTCAACAGCAAACAAAATAATACAATTGAAAAAGGCGCTACAGCTTTTCCAAAGAAAAAAGTAATCGTCGACACCCATAAAATTGCAAACGAAACTAATAAGATATCCCTTATTAACAAGGCGCGCCAAAAATATCTCCGCTGTTTTTTAGTATCCGCTTGATGAATTTTTTGTTTTAAAATAAATGGATCTAACTGCAATAATTGATAAAAAGTCACCTAAAATCATCTCCTAAAAATCGACTCTTCTCAATTCATTATTCCAACTTTTCCTTCTATGAAATCAGAAGAAAAGTAGTTGTGACGAACATTTTACTACAACTTTTTTCTGAATCAATACATGCTTTATTTCTTAATTCAATACCTCTCCCGATACGATTTGCTTACTTCATAAAAAATAAGCCTAGAAAAAATCAAAACGATTAATTCTAGACTCAAACTTAAATAACTGTTGAACAAAAGCTAGCGCTTTTTTACATAAACTTTTCCAACAGATCCATTTCTTTTTCTAATTCTTTTTCATCATACTTGTCATACTTACCAGCTTCGTGTGCAATTTTTTTAATCTCATGAATGGCTTTTTTTTCAACAATCCATTTCTTCATACTATGTTTTTTTGTATCCTCATCTAGCGAGGCCAACTCTTCTAAACTTGCATCCAATTTGTTCAAAACGTCGGCAATTTTTACTAATGCTTGCGCTTCTTTTTCTTCATAGTTTGACATAATAGACACCTCTTCTTAAGTATTTTTCTACTTTAAGTGTACGTCTCTGTCGTTTTATTTGCAACTAATAACTCAACTGCTTCTCAGTACGGAGGATAAGGGATTCGAACCCTTGCACGATGTTACTCGCCTAACGGTTTTCGAGACCGTCCCCTTCAGCCAAACTTGGGTAATCCTCCCTCTACATTCCATCTACAAATGAACATGTAATGAATCAAAAGATAAAAAGCCTAGACCCTTACACAACAAGGATTCTAGGCTCTATCTAAATAAATTATTTAGTTTCACGGTGTAATTTTTCTACAACACCATATTTAGACAGACTAGAACTCACAAGGGTTTGCGTAATATCATTTTAATTCAAATTAGCAAAATAGACTATAACAACAAGATAAAATCTACATCAAAAAATAAAAAAAGGCAAGCGAATAGACATGTAAAATATACTGAATAAACAAAAAAACCCTACCTCTCACAATGAGAAGTTGGGATTTGCTTATTTCTTAATAATTTAATGTTTGACCAGGATAAATCAAGTTAGGATTTGCTAATCCGTTTAATGTAGCTAAGGCTTGATAATTAGTGCCGAGTTTGGCTGCAATACTAGATAAATTATCGCCGTATTTAACCGTGTAGACATTGCTTGTTGCCGATCCATTGACTTTCAAAACTTGACCAGGATAAATAAGATTTGGATTAGCCAATCCATTTAATGCAGCCAATGTTTGATAATCTGTTCCGTATTGATAAGCAATGCTGGATAACGTTTCACCGTATTGTACCACATGAGTTGCTTCTGGTTGCTTATCAGGAACGACTGTTGCGTCTGGCAATAGTTCAATATCACCTTTGCTAATCCATGACAAAATGCCTTCTAGCAATACTCTGCTTCCAGTTACTTCTTGTACTTTATAGCTGTTTCCTTTTACCCATTGTGGAATGGCTTCACCAGTTGCCCAAGCATCAACATTAAATTTCACTTTGACCGTATCGCCAACTTTAACATCAGAACTTGGTGTTTTTTCAATTTCTTCGCCTGCATCTGTTGCTGGCGTATCCGTTTCTGGTTTATTGGTATCTGTATAACCACTATCCGTAATTCCTGTTAAATCTACGTTACCATCTAAACCACCTGCAATATAAGCGGATGTGAATTGCCAAATACCAATACCATCCATGCTTGGGAAATAAGCATACAATGGATATGGTGACACACCATCGATAGGATACGCAGCAATCCATAAAGAGTTAGGAAACTCTTTGATGATTTGTTGATAGTTTACATGATTTAGTGTAAATGGCTTATAGCTGTAATACATTGGAGTATAGCCAGCCTGTTTGATTCTGCGCATACCATACAAAATAGTCTCTGTATTTGCTGCTTTTTCGGCATCTGAACTTACATATCCTCCATATCCATCTGGAACACTAGCCAACGCTCCATGTTCAAAATCTAATGCAACGATGGAATTTTTAGGCGTTTGAATACGTGGCAAAAAGTAATCCATTGTTGTTTTCGCAATGTCCATGTTTCCCCAAGTGTCATACCAAATATAGGTATGCGCACGTTTACCTTGTGCAATAGCACTTGCTACTTGCGTTTTATATGTGTATTGTTCATAAATACCGCTAGCATTGTAGCCACCAATCTGAGCAATAGCGAATTTATCATGTGCATAACCAAAACGACCCTGTTCGCCTTGATAAATCGCCCAGTCAACGCCTTGGTCACCTTTTGCAGCAAATACATTTAAAGGCATAAAAAATAGAGCGACAAGCGCTCCTACTAAAATTTTCTTTTTCATTTTTACTTCTCCTTGTCTTTTAAATTATATGCTGACACACCTGTTACTACTCCTAAAAAAGTTGCTATGGCATTAATAGTTAAAACAGCCATATCTGTTTGCTGCCATCCATAAGCTTTACCTAGCGTGGCAACCAAAACAGAACTTGCAGGTAGCACTGTTAGCACGCCCCATTTGATAATTTTGTAATACTTGTCTGGTAATATCATTTCTAAATCCCTCCTAAGTATTTCGTGATTAAATAAACAGCAACAGAAACCCCAATTCCTGCAATTGTTCGCCACGTCCACTTTTGATTCTCTTTTATTTCCGCAATATCGCCTTCATTGTTTTTGGCCATTGAGAGTGCTATATCTGCTTTCTCTCTTAATTGTTCATGATTATCCAACTTTGTTTCAATCCGTGCCAAACGATCGACGATTTCAATTAAAGGATCATCTTTCAAGTTATCGTCTCCATTCCTGTAACAAAAAACCGCCTAGCTTTTGCTAAACGGTTTTCCTGTCATTTTTGTAAATTCATCTTCTGTTATACAAAGTGGTACAAACTCCATTACTTGTTCAGGAGTGAAACAACCCCAATCAAACATCAGTTTAATGTCATCATATGAATACATTATTTTGCACCTCCGATTTGTTCTTTAATCGCATCAATTTCTTTTGAATTTTGAAGCGAAGTAAGCATAGTCTTTGAATTGATTTGAGCTAATGATTCTGCTTTAGCAGTTAGTTTTTCATTTGCTTGTTTTAAAGCAGTGTTATCTGCTTCTAATACTGCTGAAAGGTTTTCTAACAGATTTAATTTCTTCGAATAATCTTGCGTGACTGCTTCTTCCCATTTTCGCTCCGAGAAATTAAAGAATTGTGATTGTTCATTTGCTAAACCTTCAAGTGGTTTTTCTTCCACGTATGGCAAAGCAACGTTGTATGTGTCATTTACTTCTTGTGGTTCATAGCCCACAGGATACAAAACTTTATAAATAGTTTTCATCTATGTCATCTCCTGATTATAATCTGTTTTTAGCAATATAAGCGATTGTTCCCCAATACCACGTGTTTTTTGCGATGGTTGTTTGAGCTGATATTCTAACACCACTGACAAATTTAACAATTCCGCCACTCCCAACACTATTAATTAACGGAAATAGTTTGTCTGTGTTCGGTTGAAATTCATCTGGTATTCCCCAAACAATCGTTTGATCTTTTGCAAAATCTTTATCGATTCGCGTTTGAATCGTAAATTGAACAGTTACAATGTCACCGTAACGTTCAAAAGTTACAGATCCACCTTGTAAAGAATCAAGATCAGTTGGCGTAAATGATTTATATTTTAATCCATTTTGAGTTAATACTGCGTTGCCTTTCGAAAGAGCTCCATCTGCAAAATCCTTAGTACCTAGAATAGTTTCATTTCCAACAGCCTTTACTAATTTACCTTCAATACCATCGATAGCATCTGCGTGTGTTTTCATATACTTTACAGTGCCATTTTCTTTTAACTGAACGATATCTGCCATTACGCTTCACCTACCTTTTCAAATGTAAAAACTGGTAATGCATCCAATTTTGCTTTATCCGTTTTAGACATTAAACCGTCTTTTTCAGCAGTGGCATTGCCAGGAAGTGTTGGAATGATAGTTGTGTCAGGCAAAGCTCTTACGTCAGTAGCACTTAATGTAACTTCACCTGTGTGACCATTTACAGACGAAACAGTGCCTGCTCCAGCACCACTAATTTTTCCATCAACAAATTCATTTAATCCAACAACGCCAGCTGTACTAGTTTGTACATCAATAGCTACGCCGTCTTTTTTCACTACATATAAATCAGGCATTTATTTCTTCATCTCCTTTTACTTTTTCAAACTCAACACCAGAACCGCCTAGTTTTCCAGCTTCATAATCGGCTATGATTTTTAACATTTTGTCATACTCCTGTTTCGAAATCATAATCCCATCGATAGGTAAATCTAAGTCTGCACGCGTAATAATGACTGCGCCTGTATGTCCATTTACTGAAGATACTTTTGAATTACCAGCCATTATCTCTGTTAGTCCAAGGATTGCCGATACGTGTGTCATAGGAAAAAACTGACGTTTAATACCATTTTCATCGGTTTCCATCATTCTTTTAGCATCAACCATTATCTGCACCTTCAATCGTAAAAACATTTTGTTTTGGATCATCAACTGTCGCTATGATTAACGCCCCTTCCTCGATTGGAAAATTGACTGTACCCACCAGTTCAACTTCATGATTCTTAGAAAATGAATCATCCTCTAAAATTTCTAACGTGTTAACATTGCCGTACTTGATGGTGTATAGCCGTTCTTCTAACCTCTGATACAAATATTCCATATCTGCCAATAAACGTTCAGAAATTGAATTATGGCGCACTCCTTGAATGTCTACACGTGCATCCATTAGCTCGGCTAACATCGTACCGCCAGGATCAATCGTTTTTAAAATATCTTTGATTGATTCAAACCATGAAGTGAAATCTGTTTTTTGCGCATCTCGCCATGCTTCGAACTCTTCTTTTCTGGCATTCATCCAATCAGTAAAATCGCCCTTATTTTCGTTGATAAAAGCGGTCATGTCTTCGATTAAATCTTCGATGGACTGCCAATAAGAACCCATTTCGCCCTCTGTTTTAGAAGCAGCATTCACTACAAAGTAAGAAAAGTTTTGCGTTGCACCAATCAGGTTATCACCTTTATGAATACTGAAATATGCTTCTTGTCTGTGTAACGACTGCATAGAATATTCATCAAAGGTATACTGAATAATCCCTTTTTTGGCATTCACAATTTTTGCTGAACGTTGAATCGGATATTTATTATCAATAACCGATTCAAAAAAAACTTCGCAACCTGTTAAATCAAGTGGCCAAGCATTTTCAACTAGTATGGCTTCTAAGACTTCTGTGTTTCGATTTCCTTGTCGTACATTCTGAATCCCAATGTAATTGTATGGTTCGGTTGTACTTAGCGTTGCTTGCCATTTAACCATTGAAAAATCCTCCTTTCGTTATTTTGGTGGAATAACAATCGATTGAATAGAATTAGCAAAATATAATCGGTCATATTTTGCGACAATTTGTCCTTGCTCGGCATTCTGTTCTATCGTTTGGATACGTCCGTTATTTAAGCCGTAAATCACGCCCGTGTGACCATATGTTGGGTCTACTGTCCAACCTGTTCCCCATTGGCCACCTCGTCTAATATTGACGATTGCTCCTACCACTAAATCTTGATACGTTGGATTTTGGATTACTCGCCAACCTACCGCATTCCAATCATATGCTTCACCAATATCTGCAGCAGATGATGTATCACCAATTACATGTGAAAAGCCATAAATTGTTCCTGCACCTAAACCGCAGCCGCCCATAAAACCAGAATATTCGGCTGGAACGGCATAACATTGCCCATTACCAAGCCATTTGCCCATTAAGGTCTCCAAATGTTCTATGCCAGCTTTTCCTGTTGCAGTAGAAGCTTTCAAATCTTTGAATTTGTCATACCATGCTTGTGCATAGTTTTGTCTTTCTGGATGTGCTGCAGCTGGACGTTCAAAGTTTAACTCAAACGCATAAGCAGCTGTTTTAGGTGAGCTGACAACTTTAAATTCATCAACTGTTAATGGACTTACTTGTCCTAACCATTGCCCATTGAACATACACCAATTAATTAATTGAGCTTGAGCTAATGACGTCCTATAGTCTTGTTTGATACCTGCAGCTGCGATTAAGCGTTGTACATATTCTCGACCATTCCAAGTTGGGGCGCCTACCAATGGATACGCTGAACCATCCCATTGAACCCATCCGTAAGCTGGACCGCCTATTTGCTCGGTATCTGGGTTCATACTTGGACCAACTTCTCCTTGTACATTTCCAAGGATACCTGCAGCAGCTGCTTTGCTGTATCCGTTAGCTAATAGGTAACTCCATAAGTCCCAAGCAAATTTATCTGCATCGCTTGTAACTTCTGATGGATAACCACCTGTACCAGCTCCAGAACCGCCACCACCATTTTGACCAGGTATAACTTCTTTGCCATTTAAAAATAACTTTTTAGCGTGAATCGTACTATCCTGACCATCTATTCCAATAAAATAAAAATCATTTCCCAAATGAAATTGCTGTCCCCCTGCAATAGCTATTCCAGTACCTTTTTTATTAGAAAAACCAATAACGTTGGTCTTTGGATCATCACCAGTTATGATAAGTGAGTTACCATCTTTTATAACTGGATTTCCGTTTTCATCTCTTAAATCAGGAAAAGGATTTCCTTTCGTACCAATTGTCCCAATATGACTAGAGCCATTCCAAAATTCCATCCCTTTTTTAGTCAATTCCATGATTTTTTTCTTATTGTTCCAAATTTGCAAAGCACCAGCTACTAATTTTAGTACATCGCCTGTTGCATTATTAAAGCTTGTTTGTAAAACATTCGCGTTAATAATGCCCACTTTAATAAAATCAGCAACGATTTCTCCCTTAGAAGTCATAGCAAGTTCGAACGGACCATTCACGCCGTTGGAGGAATAACCCAAACCATTTAAGTTCCAGCGCCACACACGTTTTGCAGTAGCTACTTTGTTTTTGTCCATGATAAGAATTTCAGACGGAGCTTTTTCTGGACGAAAAACGACATGTCCACCACTGTTTCCAGTAATCCATGCCGTTGCATTTAAAACATTTTGTACTAATGTTTCTGTCCGATTATCAATTTTTTGTTTTAGCTCTTGAGTTTGATTGTTTACTGTTGAGGTGTAAAGTGATAAATCATTCCCCAAAACAATATTTTTAAATTTACCTAAAGTCGGAAACCAAGTATATTCCACCATGCGCTCCGTTACTTCAATATCGACTTCTTTTGCTCGCACATGTACTACATCACCAAAATGCAAAGAAGAAAGCTCTTCGTACATGTCTTCATACTCTAAGGTGTGTTCTAATGCTACCATGCTAATAGTATGCGTTACTTTCGGTTCATGAATACGATCTTTATCAAACAATGACTGGCCCCATTTTTTAAGCTCATCAACTGTTTTACATTCCGAATTTTCACGTTTTCCAATTCTTCGGTTACTATCATTTACACCAGCAATTTCTAAAAAACCATACGTGATTGGCTCTTTATCTTGGTCATAATCATTGTCTGGTACACCACCAATAAGAAAAAGACTGTTTATAATTGATTCGTCGTCATAGTCTTCATCTATAGCTTCCAAATTAATTCCAAAATCAATTCTAAAACCATTATTTGCTCCAATTTGTTTTACTAATTTCAAATTAAAGTTATCCATCTCTAATTCTCCACCAGTAACACCTGTTAAATTTTGATTGCCATTGTTAGAACCAATAATTGCATCAATTGGTCCGACTTGTTTTGCTGTAAATTGATGTGTAGTACCGACATTCGACAAATAGTTAAACCGTTGCTTAAACGTTAATGCAGCTTTTAAATTGTTCATGATTTGCGTGCCATTTCCGTTAGCAGTAAATGAATTAATAATGAAATTCTTATTTGCCATAAAACCAATGTGTCTTGCTGTCACTGAAACTGACTGCAGATTTTTTTTAATATTGTAAATCTCAAAATATTGATATGACCCATCTTCAACTTGTGCCTTTAAAAAGTTTCCCTTTTTTAAGTACGAGCGATATTGGCCATCTCTTGCATAGTTACCATAGAATCGATACGCACCATTTAACACACGATTAATTTCTGGTAAATCTTGCCAATCTGGCAAAGCCATTCCGTTATCATTTAAATTTTCAGGAATAGCCGTATATGCATAAATAAAATTTTGTGTCATAAATACGCGCTCCTATTCCAAAACTTAGCTTCTGTGAAATTTCCTGATATATTTAATTTATTTTGACCGGGATTCGTTTTTATCCAACTGCCGCGTGTAAATAGTGGATTTCCTTCTTGTATTGCTTTTCCCTTTTCGGTATCAATAGTGACGATTCCTGATTGTGTACGCAAAATCGTTAGTGAGTTACTACCAATGTTTAACGTAATATCGCCACCTTTTGAATTAATTTCGATATAAGGAAAAGCAATTTCATCACCGTGATCAGTAATTTCAATTGATTTTGTTTTAATCACTTTTGGTTGTTCGTTTACTTTTCTTTTGAACGGTTGACATCTAAATTCAACGTTAAAGGTATAAAAAACACCCCATTCATTTTTGAATGAAGTTGGTTTACTCATTGTACAAATAGCATCTAAATATTTATCTTCATCATTGTGAGTAATAAGTTTACTTTTACCAGTTAACCATCTTTTGACTGCCGCTAAATTTTCATATGGAATAGTTACATCTTCAATTTCATAATCAAAGGGTTCATAATCATTGAACGTTTCATTAAATTCACCACTTCTTCCGATAATCGAATACGTTTCATATCGTTTATTTGGTAAAACCTCTGACAGCTCATTTTCGATAATACACCCCATATCACGAACTGCATTCAAATCTTTCCAAATGAAATTGGGTTCATCAGGATTCATAAAAATCATGTTGGAACACCTCCTAAGTCATAGAAAGCTTGCGCACTTGCTTTATAAAGCTTGCGATTCATTCGATCTAACTCACTCGGATTATTTGCATCTACTTGGCCAATATGAACATGTTGTTCAATAGTGTTACCACCTTTCAAAGCACCACCAATTCCACGAGCTTTTTCTTCTGGTGACAATGGAGTTACTGTTGTCTTGCCGTTTTTAGCGGTTAAAAGTTCAGGACCAGCTTCACCAACAATGGCTTGACCATTTAGAATAGTTCCACCTTCTGCTAAATAAGGGATTTTTCCAATATGAAATCCTTTACCGCCAATTCCTGGCACCCATTTAGGTATTTTTATATTGTTTAATCCACCAATAAATCCATTGATTAACGTAATCATGGCATTGATTGGAGCTTTAGCTACTGCAGCGATACCTTCAAAAATACCACCAAAAATGTCAACAACACCTTGCCACGCTCTTGACCAGTCTCCAGTAAATACTCCCGTTACAAAATCAACGATACCGCCAAAAATACGCTTAATTGCATTTACATAATCGCCAATAATTTTTGCAGCCCCATCCATGGCACCACCAATAAATCCTGTGATGAAATCAAAAGTAGATTTTGTCGTATCTTTCAAAACATTAAATACACCAACCACAATATCTTTAATTACTTTAAAGGAGGTATTGATAAAATCCCTAAACCAACCGATTTTATTATATGCAACTACGATTGCAGCTACCCAAGCGGCAACCGCCGCAATTACTAAACCAATTGGCGACGCAATAAAAGCAATAACTGGAATCAAACTACTAATGGAACTAGCAAGTGTTCCTAAAACTACTAATACTGGACCGATAGCAGCCACAACACCAGCTATTTTCAGTATGGTTTGCTTTTGACTATCTGTTAAACTTCCAAACCATTCTGAAACTTTTTTTATTGCATCCGTTGCAGCTTGAAATGCTGGTAATAATGCTATTTGTACTTGTTCTCCAAGTTCACCCATTGCTATTTTAAATTGATTTTGTGCCAACTTTGCTTGGTCAATTGGATCAAGAATATCACTAAACGTCTGATCCACAGTGCCAGCTGCGTTTTTTGCTGAATCTGCTAAACCATCCATTGACAACGCTCCGCTATCAATAGCTTCTACCATTTTTGAAGCAGCTTTAGTTCCAAAAACTTCACTAGCAATAGTGAGTTTTTCTTGTTCAGTTGTGGCCCCTTTAATAGATTCAATAGTTCCGCTAAGCCCTTCTTGCATGGTTTTATTATCTTTCGCATATACGACACTAGCTTTTGCCAAATAGCCAAGAGTTCCTGCTGAATCAATACCAGCTTTTTCCATTTGACCTATTAACATAGTTGATTCAGAAAAACCAAGTCCCATAGCTTTGAGTTGGGGCGCACCTCTATTTACGGCATCAAATAACTGATCTACCCCTACTCCAGTATCTTGGCTAGTTTTAGATACTGAATCTAAAATCATTGGCAAATCCTCAATAGACAACCTAAAAAGGTCCATTGATTTTTTTGCATTAATAGTTGATTGAGAAACATCTGAGCCATTAATTTCTGAAAATTTAAGCATTCGGCCTGTTGTATCTTCCAATTGCTTATCCATTAAGCCAAATTGAGTATTTACTTCACCAATACCAGTTGATATATCTTGCATATCCGCGGGTATTTGACCTGCTACTGTTTTAAAACTGGCTTGTAAAGATTCTAGCTGACTACCAGTAGCCCCTGTTGCTGTTGTTATATTATCCAAACATTCATCTAATTCTTTGAATGCGGCAATAGAAGCAGCACCAATTCCCATAATTGGTGCTGTTAATCCAACAGACAGTTTTTGCCCAACTGATTTAATTTTGTCTCCAGCTTTTTCAATTTTGGCTAGTTTTTCAGCTGTTTTTATTGATAAATTACCTTGCTCTTTCAAAGCTTCATTGGTACTTTGCAATGCAGAACGCAGTTTATTTTCACCTGTTTCGGATTCCAATAAACGCTTATACAGCTTTTGTGATTGCTCTGAATATTCACCAGTTTCTTTTACTGATTTTTCGTATTCCTCACGTAATAATTTTGTTCTTTGTTCAGCTAAAGATAATTGTTTTTCTAATTTTTTCTTTGTAGCTGTTAATTTTTCAGTTTGAGTTGCATTTTTATCCATTGCGGATACCTGGTTTTTGTACTCGGTAGCCGCTAAGTTCATTTCTTTATTAATGTCTTTAATTGTTCGTGAATAGTTTATTTCTCCATTCATCTTAAAATTTAAGACAACATCGGATTCTTGTTTTGACACGTTAGCGCTCCTTTCCTACCACCAAGGACTTTTATCCATTGTCACACTTCTGGGTGGTTCAAACTCCGTATTACTTACTAACCACTGAATATATGACTTAAGCCACAAGTTGGGAGTTGCTTTTAAAAAGAAGTCCTCACTCCATCCCAAAAGAGTGAGAGCTACATATAAATAAAAAGCCCACGGCGTTCCTATTTCCGTTGAGGCTTTTTCTTTTTGTTTTTCCTTTTTTTCGGAGTTTGATAATCTTGTGGCTTCTTGGATTTTTTTAAGTCTTCAACTTGAAAATTCTGCTTTGCAAATATTTCCATACATGCACCATAAATTTCAACAATTGTGGCACTCATACCTAAAAACTTAAAAATGGTTTCTGGCGTTTCTTCCAATCCACCAGTTCTTAGCATGCCGTAAATCAATGCACGCATAATTTTTAAATCAGAAGCTGATAAATCTTTTGATGAAATACGACCACCACTCTTGTTAATCATTTCATTCATATCTGCTTCAAATTTTGAATAGTCATCATCATAAACATCAGCAATATACTCCATTGTTTCCATCGTTAACAAAATGGGAAACTGATGCCCTTGAATAGTAACTGTGGGTGTATCTGAAATAACAATCCCATAATCCGCTAATTTTGCCATTATTCACTGCCACCTCCACGTGAAGGACCTGCTAGTTTCTTCCATTGTTCTTCGTCATAAACAGGTTGTGCGATAAATTTTTCAAATAGTTCTATTGAAGCACTATCCCGATTAGAATCAAAACTTGAATACATAACATTATTGTATGTTAAACCAGTTGAAACAAAGTTAGCAGTTACATCATCAATTTTGGTTTCATCTTCTGCAGTAGTGTATTCTTCATCAATAACATTTGATAACTGCGTTTTAGGATACCAAACAGCTTTTTTTCCACCATTTTCAATATTTCCGATAAACCCAAAGGCAAAATAAGGAAATTCTCGCGCAGTGTTTTTACCAAAAGTCACTCCACTTTGAGCGATTAATCCTTTTATTTCATCCATCACCGCAATAGGAATGCCCACATGATCTAGCGCAATTTCATGTTTCGTTTCACGACTTACGCGTCGGAACATTTTACTTGATGCCCATTTTTCTAAAGCTGTTCCATTTCCTTTAATTCCCAATTTTGTGGCTATTGGCAAACGAACAACCTCGCCAAATGCTGGTTCTGTACCTACTGCATCTTTTGTGGTCATCATGGCAATTAAGATGTCATCTAAGCCTTCAAAATAATACACATCTTGTTTTCCCAATTTACTCATCCTTTCCATAAATCTAATATTTGTTGAGTCATAATTTTTTCAATTTGATCTTTATTTTGTTCAAATGTTCCACTGGCAAAATGTTGCGCTTTTTGATTTACTGTTCCATTTTCAGCGAATCGCCAATAAAAAGCTGTATCTTCAAAAGCTACTTGTACTTCATTATCTTTAATATTTACTTTCACTTGATCAACCATGTGCTTCTTTTTTAGAAGCGATTTAGGTATATTGGGTAGTAATTTTTCCATATAAAAATTAGCTGCAGCGGTTAATGATTCTATTGATAATTTTGTCGCATCTACTTGCGAAAGCTTTCCTAAATAGTCTGCCATATCTGCAAAACCATTATTATTTTCCATCTTCAATACACCTCACATATGTGTAAAAATTTGTCACCGTATCATCATTTTCATCGCCTTGAATGCCTACAAAATCAGTGTAAGGAATACCAGCTTCCTCCAATGCATTTTCTAAAGCAATTAAATCCTTTTCAGTACCTGTTGTATAAAAAGAGATTTGATAGTAGGGCATTCGTCTATGCACTTTAGACGATGCCATTTTTTTACCTTGACTAACATTTGAATAAACAATATATGGATAGTCCGTTCCTTTTTCCGCTTTATCACGTGTCACAGGTACGCCTACTGATTTCAGAGTTATTCTCAATTTTTCAAAACTAATCGACATAAGCCAAACTCAACTCCATTTCTCGTTTATCCATATTTGTGTAAATACGAGTGATTTTATAGGTCACAGAATCGATTCTAACAGCGCTAAACTTTTCTGTGATAGATTTATCCAATCTCACTTTAATCCGTCTGACAACGTCTGTTTTGGCTTGCTGTGAAAGATATTTTTCTTGTGCAGTTACTCCAATATCTTCGTACCATAAAAGCCTATTAAGTTTATAGGTCGTAACTACTTTATCGTTCGAATCTGTTTCTTCTTTTACATTTAGCAAGTCCGCTTTCCATCGAAACCTATTCGTCTGCCTCTTCGGCATGTTGAATCACTCCTTGGATGATAAATGGCGTGATCGCATTCAACGCCTTATCTAATTCATCTTCTGAAACACGATATTCATAAGCAATACCAGCAACCATCAAAATTAAATATTCTTCTTGCCCTCCAGTTGCAGTTTTTACATAATTTTTTGCCATATTTAAATAAAAAGAGAGCATGGAATCATCCATCCCCTCTTCAAAATGAATATGTGCTTTGAATTTTTCTTCTAAAGATAATGTTTCAGCTTCGTTATTCACATTAACCACCTACTGGTTTTGTAATTTCATAACGATAAACAGCTGGCTCGAATGGTGAGTAAACTAATTGGCCATCTAACAAGTTGTAAATTTGGAACCCAACTTGATTTTTTCCAGAGAATTTTTCAACCAATTTTTGAATTTCTAACGCTCCAATAACTTCTTGAATTTTGAAAGCAGAAAAATCACCAAAATATAATACTGGTGTATCTGGTTCACCTTTTTTATCTGCTGCATCGGTCCAATCAACTGGATAACCAACTAATTGATAACCAATACCACCTTCTGCTTGCGTGAATGGTCGTAACAATGGGAATCCATCATCTGTTTTCATTTTTTCAATAGCAGTTAAAGCTGCACGATTAATAATAAAACGACCTTTTTTCATTACTTCTGTTACTGGTGTATTTTTAAATTCAATCAATGCATCATATAATTTTTGACCAGCACCTGCAGCTGTTAAATCTACAGTTTTTTCAAATGCAACAGCTTTTTTAGCTAAAGCTCCTGGGTTTTCATTTCCTGCATCGTCGCCATTAAACATATAATTAATTTCTTTGCGAACATATGCTTTTTTCAATTCTTCTACAACAATATCTTCTACTGGCACACCAGACATTTTTAATAGTTTTTTCGTTACAGTTGCCAATGCATCAAATTCTGCTGGATCAAGTAAAATTTCGTCAAATTGAATCGCTGTTTCAGCAATATCTGTCGTACGTTCTTTTTTGTTTACATTAGCCTCTGCTTTTTTCACAAGAATTGGATATTTCACATCGCCAGCCGTGCGAATCACTGTTCCGTATTTACGCAATAAGTTTTCTTCTTGAGCATAAGAAATCACTTCGGATGCAATTACTTCTGGTACTGTCACTGAGCCATTGCCTGTTTCAATACCTAATGCACGTGCTTCACTTTCTGAAATATTACCAATAACAAAATCAGCAAATGCTTTACGAATTTGTTTTTCACGTTGTTCATTAGACATCGCATTTCTAGCCTCCATTCCTTCATGAATTGTGCGTAACAAGCCATCACGCTGTTCTTGGCTAATCATGCCGCCACGATTTTCTTCGTTTTTATCATCGTTGTTTCCGTTCGTATCTTTCTCACGATCTTCTTTATTTTCATCATCAGTATTATCAGATTTAGCGGTTCCGTCATCGCCTTCACCATCACCAGATTCTGAATTATCATCCCCTAATTCAGCTTTAATGGCTTTTAATTCATCGATTAAACCATCAATTTCTTCATTAACTGAATCTAAATCTACTTCACGCACTTCTCCAGATTCAATTTTGCCTTGTAAATCACTTAATCGTTTCTCGTGACGAGCTTGTAATTGACGCAATAATTCTTTGTTCATAATAAATTCCTCCTACGCTTCAAGCGCTGTTTTGATTTTTTCAATTAATTTTTTTCTAGTTTTAATATCTTGCTTCATTTCTTGTTTGTTTCTTGATAGTGCTGCTTCTGTATCTTCATAAGCAGGTAAAGAAACAATAGAAACTTCATACAATTCGACTTCATGGATAGTTCTTAAAACTGGGTCTGAACTATAATCCCAAGTTTCTTCCGTTGGATAAAAACCAAAGCTACACTGATTAATGTCCCCACGTGACATTGATTGAATCAAGTCATTGGCAACGGTTGTATTGGGCAACTCAACTTCAAATCGTAGTCCCTTATCATCTTCTTCAAGTTTCAAAGTTCCACTTCTTGTGCGCCCTAATACTTTGCCCCAGTCATGATCGAATAAACAACGAACATCAGAATTTGACAAAGCACGACTGAAAGCTCCAGGCTTAATCACTTCATTTAGGCCTTCCCATAATTCTGTTGGACTATTAAACACCGCCGCATAGCCAGTAACAATCTGTGTTTGACTATCTTCTTCGCTTCTTGTTTTAAGGTTTGTGATGTCAAATGTCCGAATTTCCTGTTTCTTCATTCTTACCACCTCCCTTCAAGTCATCCTCTGTTGTCAATGAATTATCGGTAGCATTCTTTTTGCCGATTTCCGTTAAATCATTTGAAATATAGACGGCTTGTGTTGCTTCAGTATTTTGTCTAGGAAAACCAAGCATTTCTGCCACATTATCAGGACTGGTAATACCTGTTCGAACAATGTTGTACCCAATATTTGTTTTGGTGGAATAAGGTACAAAGTCCAAAATATTAATTTTCCATTCCACTCGATAACCAGAATTAGGTACAAAAAAAAGAGCCGAGTAATGCTCGCTCTTATTTTTTAATATTGGTTTAATTGCTTTGTTGTGCAGATACATCATTGCTTTTTCAATATCTGTTCTCATTAATGCTTGATAAGTATTTACATCTATTCCTAAAAATTTTCCTAGGTCTTTTTTGTAAACACCCAAATAATTAAGAATAGCTGCATCATCAATTGGGCTTTTTAAAGTATCAATTGAGTATCCTTTGCCCAAAGGAATCATTTTAACTGAATGACTATCATTATCTTGCGTTTCTTCCAACTGATTTAAAATAGCTTTTACTATCTTTTGTTGAGCGCTGTTATTTGGATTGATATGCGCATCCAGCTTTAACAAGAAAGCGAGCAAGCCGCCTTTCTTATATTTTTCTGTCAAAACCTTTTCAGCACTTAAAACGCCTTCTAACGTGCTTTTTGCAAGATCAATAATTCCAGCACCTTTTAAGGAATCCACACCAATATTTTTTATATGACGAATCATACTCCCTGGTATTGGTTGGCCATTCATTGAAAATTTTTCAATCAAACGATCATCTAATTTCGTTTGAACACCATATCCTAAATGTAACTGGTCATTATCTGTAATAGGAAAAGCTTCTCCATTGATTAACAATGTATTTGTTTCAAGCTTTGCAAATTCAAAACCAGTTAAATAATCATTAGGATTTTTCAATATGTTTAGCAAGAAATGGTTTTTGACTTCTTCGCCATCAGGGCCAATCACTACTGGCTCTGCTAGTGCAACTTGATTAGAAATATCTTGTACCAATTCATAAACATCAGACGATTCCATAATAGAAGAATCGTTAACAAAACGTTGTGAATATCTTGTTACATTGCCATAAATATCTTCAATCCAGCCACGCTTTTCCAAAAATCCATATACAGCATTTGAAAGTCTATCTCTTAGCTTCAAAATCTCACCGCCTTTCTATTATCGATAGATAGAATCTAAATATTCATCCATATCATCTTCGTTGACATCAATCATTTGATCCATTGTTTCCTTATGCGCACAAAGGAAAGCAACAAATCCATCGATCTTTCTCTTTGACTGGTTTTTACTTGGTACTTTACGGCCTTGAAAATCCATTTTGACAACCACATTTAAAGCGCAATACAAAAATAAAGGATTATCAAACATAATCCTTTGCTCATAAAATAATCGCTCGGCATCTTCAAGCGGCGAGTTCAATACTCTTGCATACTGATCAACTTGCACACATTCCAAGCCTAAATTTTCCAATTTTTCAACTAATCGGTCACTCATCGCTGGATCATAATTAACTTGTTGAACATCATAAAAATCCATGCAATCTTCAATAAAATGAAATATTTGTTCTTGGTCAATTAACTTACCATCACAAAATTCAACAAATCCTTGTTCTGCTAATTCAGAATACGGCACATTATCTTCCTTTTCTCGAAAATCAATATTTTCACTAGGAATAAAATATAATTGTTTTACTTTGAGTATCGCTTTTCCTTCGGCATCCCATGTAGGAAAATTTAATGATACACAAGTTAAATCTCGGCTTTTAGATAAGTCCAAACCAATCCAACATGGCTCGCCACTTAAGTTTCCTAATTCATTTGTGGGAACCAAACACGGTTCCACTTGATCTTGTTCAAAGAAATTATCTGCACCATTCACAAACACATCTAAATGCTTCGTTAAAAATTCAGCTTTCGAGTGAGCGGAACGTTGCGCAGTTTTAAAGGCTGATTCTAAAGCAGACAAATCAACAGATATTCCCCAGTTAGGGTTGCACATTTCCCAAACTTTTTTATCTGTCCAATCGTATCCTTTATTTGGTTCATAAATCAAAACAAAGTTTGAATCATTATCATCACGCTTCAAAACTTCTTTTGCTTCTTTATAAACACGAATACCAACCGAACTACTTCCTTTACCAGCTGTAGAAATATTAAACATTAACGGCTGTGGCAATGAAATTTGTGCAGATTTAAAGTTATCGTACTGCTCCATTTTCTCTTGTTTATGCAGCTCATCATTTAAAACAAAATATGGATTGGAACCTTCTATGTTATCAATGTTTTTTGTCTGAACAATAAACTTATTTGTATAAGCCATATCTCCATGTAAATAGTCATACGTAATACTTGAAACGGTGCCTTTTGGACCTTTAAATATTTTAGTCCCATCTAATAGCACTGGATTATTTAGGATAGTAGCGGCAAAAGGCTTAGCAGCATACTGAGCTTGCGCAAAATCAGAAGCACATGCATAGCAATCGACAGATAAGGCACCTTCGCCATACATAGCATATCCCAACGCCCCTACGGCTATTAATGTTTTCCCATTTTTCTTTGGTATTTGTACGTATGCCTCACGAGTAACACGGACTACTTGCCCTTTTTCATTTTCTTTTACCCAGCCATAAATCCAAGAATAAATGAATTTTTCCCATGGCTCTAAAAGAAATGGTTTACCTACCATATCGCCTTTTGTATGAACAATAAAAGATTCTACCCAGTCCATCATTTCATTTGCACGATCAACATCAAACCAAATATCTTTTCGTTTCTTCCATCGATACCAACGATCTATTGCTAAACGAACCGTTTTCGGATATTTCTTAGGATGTTTTCGAACTTCTTTCGCAAATAAATCAGCATAATTTACACCAGGTTCAATCATGTTTCATTCCCTGCCTTTTTACGCCATTTTTTCCGATGTTCTGCCAATTCATCTACAGGCTTTTCTTCTGGCCGTTTCATTTCTTCATCTGCTCTAGCTGTTGAACCACCAGTAATTTGTCTGCCTGTTTTTGACTTATTGGTCAATCCTAATAAATCCAATGCTTTCATTTTTTTATCGGCCCAAACTTCGACTTGTTGCGCTAGTGGATGCTTGCTATTGTTAGTAGCTCCAGCCTTGTTTGTTGTTTTTTGGGTTTCGGGAAATCCTTTTTCTTTCCACAGCATGTATTTGTATTGGTAAACTTCAAAAATATCCAAGTATGATTCAATCAATGGATCAAGAGTAATAGTGTATAAATCAGACTTGCGCATAATTTCTAAAATTCGCGTTTTTTCGTGATTAACTTTTTCATCAATAATCGCTTTGCGTTGCGCTTTTGTGGTCATTTTTTTATACACCCCCCTTTTATTTTTAAAATTTTTGACCTAACGACACGCGTGACTGCCCCCTACCCTATCCCCCGACAAAAAATTTGAATCGAATTTGATAGGGGGGCTTCATTTTTTAAAATAAGATGGAAAAACTTTTTTCTCATCCGCTTCATTTTCCTCAATCACATGACACTTTGGACACAATAAACGAATATTGTTTGGATCAAGTTTGAGCATTTCGTTCTTCTTGATTGGTATTATATGATGCCGATGTGCTTGCCTTCCAAACACAAAACGACCACACCTTTGACAACAGCCGTTTTCTCTTTCATAGACAAAGTCAGCGACATCTTGCCATGCTTTTGTTCGATAAAATGATTTGTTGTCATGATGATAAACATTGCTTGGTTTTTTCTTTTTTCTAGACTTCCTAGCATGTTCGGAACAATAAGCCCCTTTTTCTGTTGTATTAGAGCAACCTTCAAACTGACAATAGCGCATTATTCAGATTCTTTAATAATATTGAGAATTTCACCTTTTGCACGTACAGCACTTGGAATCTCAATACCTTTTCGTTTTGCATATTCACGCAATTCTTTTACATTCATTTCTTCTAATACAACAGATTCATCATCAGACGAAACAAGCTCATCTTGTTCATCATCATCATCAGCACTTGCAGTTGTTAATAATCGTTCGCCTTTAATCCCATCAGTATCAATCGTTACATTCCCAACAGTAATTGGTAAACCACCAACATATAAATCAGCTTCTTTACTTAGCATTGATTCAGGATTTTCAGTAACTTCAAAATCAGGTTCTTGACCTTTAGGTACAAACACATTTCTTTTTTCTTCGGTATCCCAATACTCTGAACCAGATGCTGAACTTCTAATTAATACACGCATTGTCTTACTTATCCCCTTTCAAAATGAAAAATCTACTACACTTAAAACAAAAAGGGCTGCATTTATATGCAGCCCTCGTGAAAGGTAGTAGCGCCAATTTGTTTGTCCGAACATTCATTGACGATCTATATTATTTAAGCAGCTTATGCCACTTACTGGAACAATAGGACTCGAACCTATACTAACGGTTTTTGAGACCGCTGCTCTACCGATTAAGCTATGCTCCATTAACTCTCGCAAACCTATAGAAAAAAGAGAGAGGAAATTCACCTCACTTCTTTAGTTTTATAATTTGTGGTTTGCGAGAGAATCTAAATGAGATCACAAGTGACTAAACGAAAAAAGTAGATTTTTTTACTTTCTTGTAATCTCAAATCAAAAAAATAAGTAGGCAATCGTTCCGTTTAAATTTTGTGTAAGTGTGTCGCATTTCTTATTTTTTTGACACTATCATAATAACCCGTTTAGAAGGTATATGAAGTGTATAAAAGAGGTATAAAAAGTGTAATAAATGGCTACTTAAAAGCAACCAGTTCCAATGCTGAAGCAAATTGAACAATAATCATATTAGATTCTTGTTTCACTGATTCTTCGCTGATGCAATTCCGTTGCGCTGCTAGATAGATCGGATTGCCGTTGATATAACGGTCATAGAAGATTCTCTTTCTTCGCTCGGTAACATCTGGTTTGTGCGGATGCTGAATCGCAGAATAACCTCTAACAAAAAGCTTATGCAAATAATCGAACTCTTCTTGGGCTTCTTCTTTCTGGATTAACATTTGCTCGGCTTCAAAAGTGTTATTGGCCGTCGATGGTGGAACCAAAGAGAATGAAGCTGTTACTTTTGGTTCCCTCGGCTGGCCAACACGACATCTAGCAGCAAGATAGGCAGACAGGAATACACTGACGTTATGTTTAGTTTGCTCCATATCTACGTCCTTTGCATCTGGTGTTTCATATTTCTTTACGTCAAAAAGTACCATCCTTTGATTCCCCCTATGGTATAATATTCGTGTCGAGAATATTACCCATGGTCGGAGGAATCCGGCTTTTTTTATTGGCAGCTTTCTTTACTCATGATAAAATATTTTTATTGTGACCAATGTTTGGGGCAAAGTAACCTCACATATCACAAGCTACCACTTTTCTGGTAAAATATTCTTCTTAGTCAACCAGTGGTCGGTTGGCTTTTTTATACTTGATTTTTTATAATGGGTTTGGTATAAAAATACTATAAAAAATAAACTTAATATTATTTCTTACAGAACTACCTAGCGGAAACTAGGTAGTTTTTTTATACTATCATTTATTATTCTTCCAATGCCCATCCCATTAATTTACTCATTTCAAATACTACATTTCGTCTTACTCCAGTTGAAATACCTAGATAATTAAATTTTAAAACATCCCATTCTAAATCAGTTGTAACTGTTTCAACATGCCTAACATCTTCAAACTTCATTGTTTCACCAGTCGGTAGCCATATGATCAAACTTTTTGATTTTTCCATTTATTATCCCTCCACCTTCACAGCAAACGGCCAATAGCGCTCATCAACTGCTTTGATTTCTTGTTCTGTTAACATATCCACCTTTTCCTTACATGTCGTAAAATCAATTGCTCCCGCTAAATTTAAAAAAGTATATCCTGTGTTAGTCGCCCCTTTGTCTGGTAATAAAACGTGATATAAAGGTCCCTTCTCGACTTCGTAGCCGTCAAGCCTTGCGTGAGCAAACAACTCATGATTTTCAAAAGTATCAAGCCAGTCTGATACTTCTTTAGCTTTTTCTATATGCATCGTATCTCTAAGCTTACTTGTTGCTGAGCAATACAGAGTGCACTCTAATCCTTTGCATAACTCAATCCATTCTGCCACGAACTTCGGAACAACGACTTTTTTCGGTTCGTCTAGTTTTTTCGCTAAGCCAATAGCAATGCTATATGCCGTGTCTATTCCGTTATAAAAAGCGTTGTAACCATCACTAATACCCCATTTGATGCTTTGCTGTTCTTTTTTTAATTTTTCAATCAATTCTTGTTTATTCATCTCCACCAACTCCTAACTTCTTTCCCGCAAAACGGACAATAGTTTATTTTTTGCGTAGCAATTTCTTCGACAAAGGGACCACCTGCGTATTCTTGAAAACTTTGTTTGATTATTAGCGTGTCGTTTTTTAGACTCCATTTACCGCCACAGTTGTCTTCTAAAAAATGATTTTTGTCACATATTTGACATTCCTGTTTATTCATGCTGTTCCTCGTTAACCGATACTCCCAAACTTTCCTTTATTGGATCGACTTCCAACAGACAATTTAAAGAACAAAAACTTAGATCAATAATTAATCCATCTTCTCGATCTTGTTGCAAAACGTTATACGAGACTTCTTTCATGTAATGATAAGCGTTCTGGCAATTTGGGTTGTCACAACATACATACTTACCACCGCTACCAAGTCTTTCTCGAATAGTTAATTCAGTTTTTTGTTTCATTCCGCTTCCTCCAATCGAATAGCTGGACCACATGCAATTTCATGGTTAAATCTCTCAACGTTAATTTCCAGACGATCAATATGTTCCTCGTTCACTTCTTGATTCATTTGATACGAGTGGCCTGCCCAAGAATTGAACGCCTCTAGCCACCCTTGATCTTCTTTATCGGATGTGATGATATACTTACTCATTCCGCTTCCTCCCGTTCATCGAAAATAAACGAATATTTTTCTGAGCTTACGATATGGTAAAAACCGTCGCACGTTTCCACTTTATATAGCTCGTTCTCGTAAAGTTCTCCATATCGTTGCATAAGTTCAATATTTGCTGCATATACAGGAACTTCTGATGGGAATCTCGAAGTATAGTCTCTTAGTATATATGCAAATTTACCTGTCGAATCATTTACTACAGCCACACATTTGAACATCACTCTTCCTCCTGTTCAAGGGCCCACTGGCTAAATGCTTGTAAAACTTGTAATTGCCCAGTTTTTGACATATATCTGTAACTTCTATAGACAGGTCTATCACGATAGTATGGTTTTATAGAATTAACTCTCAGTCTCCAAAACAATTCTATAGGTTCAATATTTGTGACTGTATATTTTTCTTTCAACCAATCCAGAACAATCTGCTGATTTTCGTTTAGATATGGTCTTTTAAAACCTTTTACGATGTATAAAACATCTTCTGCTGACATATTTCCTTCTTCAACACGATCCATCTCAAGTTGACGTTCAATTTCTTTTATTAGTTCATGCATTTAATTTCCCTCCAATAATTCTGGATTCTCGTGGATATTTCCGATAATTTCTACATCACCATCAAATTGAATCAAAGGATAATACATATTGTTAGCTAAAAGCTGAAAAGCTCCTTCATAAAATACAACTACTCCTATTTGCGGATTATGATGCTTATCGAATAATATATCTCCTTCAAAAATCATTTTTCTTTTTTCATCTTTCAAGCCTGTTGATTGCATGAGGACTAAATTTCGTACATGATATGATTTCAATTCGGAAGGTGTCTTCCAATATTCGATACTGTTGACCTTACCACCTTTAGTAAAATGTAAGACAGCTACATCTCTCATTGTGTTTTCTCGCTTATCCCACGCTCTAAATTTTGGAATCATCTTCTTCACTCGCTTTCTAAAATAATGACAGCTGTTCTTCAGTTCATATAAATAGCCCCATTGGGATATTTGACAACATTTTTTCCTGTGCAACTTCGTACATCTCTTTCTTTATTTCAAATCCATAAGCATTTCTATTGAGTTCTGCCGCAGCTCTAAGCGTAGAGCCACTACCAGCGCATGGATCTATTACAACATCCCCATAATCTGTGAAAATTTCAATCAACCGTTTAATAACGGGTATCGGTTTTTGTGTCGGATGTATTTTTGGATAGCTGTTATCCGTTTCCCATTCAAACCAATTTAGAACCATACGGCCGTCGTTATTAAATTTCGGAAGTTTTTCTCTATAAAGAACGAGCGCATATTCTGTAGCTCCTACAACTTTCATATTTGCTTTTAATACCTGAGGACTGGATTTCTTAATAAAAACTAGTGGAATATGATTGTTAAAGCCGTACTTTTTACCATAGTCAATCACCATTTGAAGCTGTTGAAAGGCGCAAAATACTATCATAGCTGGCGCTTTTCCAACTTCTTTCGGTTCTTTCTTTAACATTTTTGAGCAAAAATGCATAAATTCTGATATTCTAAAATTCTCATCGGTGTCAAAAAAGCTTTTATTCGCTTTACTCGATTCTCCATTTTCAATTTTTCCGCCTTCATACCATGCAGAACTTGATGCGTATGCATTTTTACCTAAGTTATAAGGAATGTCTGCAATAACTAATTGCGCTTTCGGTATGCCATACCGTTTATAATTTTGAAAATGATCGTTAAATAATTGTATTTTCGTTTCTCTCTGCATAATTTCAAAGGAGTAAAGAATTCTTTGTGGTCGACCAAACCTCCACTCCCTTCTATAAATTCACTGGCTCTTTTTTATAACCAGCATCAATCAAAATTCCCTCAATCACATAAAGGTCCGTTTTATGCTTTAAACTAGCCTTAAATTTCTTCGCAATATTTCTAGCTGTTTCTAAAGAAACGACTTCATATGTTTTAGCCAATGCATCCGCAATTATTGCGGATGTTGGCGTGTAATAAATCTCCAGCAAAATGAACACTCACTTTCTACGAGATTATTCTTCGATTTCTTCTTCATCATCTTCAACTGTCTTTTCAGGGAAAATGATGTTCTCTTTGTTTTTGCTCCAAGAATCAGCAAATGGCGCAAAATGTTGGCGTGCGATTTCTACTTGATTGATTAGATTATCAACTGAAACATCATGATCAGCCGCAATTTCTTCTAGCGCTTCCCCTTCATCGATCCGATGCAACACGCCACGAACGTTAATCGTTACTGATTCTGGCCATTCGATAGTCGTTGCCTTCTTGATGAATTCGTCAATAGTTTCTTTCGATACTTGCACAGCAACTTCTTCGACTTCTTGCACATCATCGCCCATTTCTAAAGAAGTTTGTTCTTCTTTTAGAACTTCAACTGTTCCGTCGTTATTTACAATATATTCGACATTCGGTTTATTGGTCTGTTTGTTAACTGGTACCTTGTATTCTACTGTTTCTGGTTCGATGGTCGTTGATACTGTTTTGCCTAAAAATTCGTTTAAACTTTCATATTTTCCTTTTAATGAAGCGTTGCTAACCACTAATAGTACTTCGATATTTCCGTTTGATTTAGATGTCACTTTTTTCACTTCTGGTCTAAAATTTACTTGTTTTGTCATTTTATTTTCCTACTTTCGTTTAATAATTAGTTGCATCTTTCCATTCGTAATCGAAATTATCGGTTATGAATGGTCTTTTTTCGTTTAAAGGCTTAGTTACACCTTGAGTGATCACTTTAAAATCTCTAGCACGAACAACAATCGCTTCAACTGGATGACCATATCTAAGGGCAAATAGACGAAAACGAAGCTTAACGGATTGGTCAATGCCATACACGCCAAAAGAGTTTTTAATGTCAATAACATGTCTCCAACTCCCATCTAAGTTTTTTATGATGAAATCAGGTGAATAAGCTATCGCCGAAATTTTGCCTATACCATCCGCAGTTGGTGTAAGTTCGGTTAGTTTAAAACGCGGATGAACTTCAAAAGGTAACCCACAATTTTTGACAAACTTTGTATAAAAGTTAGCTTCCTTCTGGCTATCAAATGTGTAACCATCAATCGTGACTTTATTTCCTCGCTTATTCAGGGCTGTTGGTGATTGCATTGTTTTAACTCCCTTTCCTTGGTCGCAGTTTCCGCTCGAACTGCTTTTCCATCTTTATTGCATTCTGGGCATGGAATAGGTGTTGCATAATTAAATCTGTCTTTTCCCCAAATCACACGCTGATCTTGACATCTAACACACTTCATTCTTATTTAGCCCCTTTCATCCAGGCTTGATTACTTTTGGTAGCTTTTTCGGTCGGTTCCTTCTTATCAATCCGTTTAATAGATTTCCCTATATGTTTCTTTGGTTTTTCTGGTATTATAATGGCTTCCTTTACTTCTGAAACGGTTCCGCCAGATACGATTGTTGCAATAGCTGCTGTCTCTTTTTGCTCAAATAGCACAGCATCTTTTAAATTGGCTACAGGTCGACCATCTTTGCCAAGATAGGCTGAAATTTTCACTACATACGGCATTGAATGATTCCCCTTTCTATCGATTTGTTTTTAAGGCTTTAAAATGCGTTTTAATCCGTTTTTCTTTCTTTGTATCTATTTATATTCACTTGATTGTAAAACCGCTCTACGCTGAATATATTCGCTAAAAATAACATTTTAGATGCCTGCTACTCGTTTGTCTGATGTCCCTTCAATTTTCATCACAAAACCTTGTGAATTACTCATGATACGAGAAAGAATTCTCTCCCCATAAGCTTGACTCATTTCTTTACCAGTTAAGTTCGTAGTAAAAATAGTTGCTTTATTCTGCCGAGCTTCTACAATGCGATTCAAGGTGTCGTTATTGAAGTTAGTACTTTTATTCCTATCATCAATTTGTTTAACTCCCAACTCGGCTCCTAAATCGTCCAGAACTACTAAATCTGCGCTTTTGATTTCTGCCATCAAACTACCTGTTATCTCTTTTCTGGCTTGCTCATCATTCATCGCAAATTTTAGTTGTTCTAAGAGTTCCGCATAGCTAATAAATAAGCAGCGTTTATCATAGTTTGATTTCTCCAACACTTCCCAAGCCGTTGACATAGCTAAATGACTTTTTCCAACACCACTTTTGCCTGAAAGAATCATATGAATTGGTTTATTCAAAAGAATTTCAGTTGTGGCTCGATTTGCAATTTCAAAAGCAAGCTTAGTTTCTGTGTCTACTGTTTTGTAAGTTTTAAAACGACAATTAATTAAATTTTTGTCGGTGTAAAGCGAACTATATTTCAGATAATTAATCGCTCTGGCTTTCAAACTATCGTTAAACATTTTCTCTGTTTCAAGGTCTTCTGCTTTTTTGCGTGCTTTATAGCCACATTCCATGCAAGTTGGCGGACACCTATCGGACCCATCTTTGTTTTTTGCACGCCAAGCATAAAGATTTCCTCCGCACTCTGGACATGGATCAGGCGTGATATAAAGCAACGTTTTAATCATTTTTGAAAATCCATCTGATGCTGACTGCATTCTTTCACTTCCTAAAATCCAAGATCATCGTAATCAGAATGACCTGTGTTTGATTTCTGTTTTTTGGTTGTTTTCTTTTGCTTCCTTGCCGCTTCTCGTTCCTCAACAGATTTGAACCCTCTTTGTTCCCAATCTTTCAATATGGCATTGATATAGTTATAGTTTCTTGCGTTTGCATCAATAGCAATTTCAATAGCTTTAACAATTAATTGTTCAGCTTCTTTTTGACTAGCTCCGATTTTTTCAAAATCAGAAATCCAATAATCAAAATCGGTCATGGTTTTAGACGACATCAATCCAAATCCGTTATTTTCCCAAATTGAACGAATGAACGCCCCTTTATTGTTATTATTATTATTTCTTAGGTTCTTAGGTTCTTTAGGTTCTTGTTTATGTTCAGTTCGTTGTTCAGTTTGATGTGCAGCTTGTTGTTCACTTCGTTGTTCAGTTCGTTGTTTTTTTATTTCAGAAAAGTTTTGATATTCTGCGTAGTTACTGACTTTGTACCATGTCCCGTTTTGTCTACTTCTGCTTAATTCAATCATGTCATCTTTAACAAGCAAATCTAAAAATTTTCTGACGGTGTTTCGGCTTACTTCCCACCTTTCAGAAAGTTTTTTTTCGGATGTAATTCTTTCTCCGACTTTCACCGTTTTTAACTCTCCATCAAAAAGAATCTTTCTGTCTTGGTGATTGGCCATGAATATTAAATCAAGCCACCATTTAAGGTATTGAGGATTTTCCCAAATCCAGTGATCTTGAATGGTCCTATAAAGTTTTATCCAACCTCCAATGGCCAACCTGCTCGCCTCCTTTTATAAATCGTCCATACTGGTAAAATTTGTAATTTTGTTGTGTCCTCTACAATATTCACAAATCCCACAACTAACTGGTTCTTCTTCGCCGTTTTTCACTCGCACAACATGCTCGATGTTTTCTTTTAATTCTTCTAATTCGTAAATCATTTTTTCTTCGCTAAGAGTGATTAGTTTTGCTTCACTAGGTGTTTGTTTCGAAACGGCTGCAATGAGAGGAAGAAAAATTTTGTCATATTGTTGCCGAAGCAGTTCGCAATAAACAGCCATTTGTAACACGTAACCGAAGCGTTCAATGAAGTTTGCTTTTCTGTTTAAACGTTCATCCCATTTCTTCTCATGCATATCTTTGGTTGTTTTGATGTCTACAAAATACTTTTCTTCTAAATTCAAACAATCAATTTTCCCTTTCCACATTGCACCACCAATTTCACCTGTGACGATCACTTCTTTTTCACCTTGATAAATATTTAAAAAGGCTTCTTCTTGTTTTAATCTTTCAATCATCTGCTCCGCAATTTGGAAATCTTTCAGTAGGCCAAACGGTTTTCTTGAAGAAAACATCTTGCTTTTATTTTCTTCTTTAAATGCTTCATGAATTTCTGGTGATTCAAAGTAAGAATGAACATAATTACCAACTAGCAATGCTTTAGGATCGTTTTCTGGTGTCCATTCGCCTTTTAACTTGGCAAGAGCTGCAGCTTCACATTCAAGAAATTTTTTATATTGAGAGACAGACATATAAGCTAGGTCCGCTTCTTGTGAATAATAATTTTCATCAGAAAGGATAATCGTCTTCTTCAATCGTTGAGACATCAGCTTCACTCTCTTTCTGATTGGTTTCATAACCAGCCATCACATCTAAAGTTTCTTGAACTGGTTCTTCTAAAATTTGGTCAGCTACTTTCGTTAAATTATCTTTTTCAATTGGTTTGGCTTGTTCAATATCGGGTTGCTCTGGTACGTCAGCTACACGTGTAATTCGTTCATTCTCGTTTTCTTGATCAACAGCTTTTATATTGTTGGAAAATAGTTTTTCTTCAAGTACCGCAGCTTGCTCTTCTCGCTCTGGTGTTACATCTTTTCGTTCGAATTCATTTTCGAGTGTGTCTTTAGCGGCTTGCACAAATAAATCATTATCGTTACTAGTATTGATTAAATATTTAGCAGCTCGATTGATGACAGTTCTTTTTGCCATTTCTTCTGGAAAATCATTCTGAACATTTTTTGTTTTTGCTTTGCTCCATGACTTATCAATTTGTTTCTTTGTCATGACGGTTGTTACTTCTTTACCATTTGCTAGCTTAATAACCACATAAGCAGCCTTAATGTCGTTGTCTAGGTTTTCGAAGGCCGTTTCATGTTTAGCAACAACTAAGTCGGGACCATCCATAGCAATTTCAAATACATCGCCTTCTCTTACTACAACAGGCGTGATATCTGCCCCTCCAGTTACTCGATCTAATACAGCCATGGTTCCGAAATATGAGCGCATAAGCTGAACTTTATTTCCATATTTGATGAAATAACATTGTTTTTTAGCTGGCGATAATCCTTGGATGACCATATCAAGCAAGGCGTTAGAAATAGATGTTTTAGTTTCTGGATTGTTAGCTGCCAACTGAAGAAGGTTTCCTCCTGAATTGTTGGTTAGTTCAAAGAAAGCACTTTTCAATGCATTCTGTGGACTATAACCTGGTGGCATTTCTAATCCCTGCTCTTGCAATCTATTCAAATTTCCGATGACTTGTTCATCTAAAGATCGTTGTGTTATTTGTGTTAAATCGTTACTCATTGTCATTCTCCTCTTCTTCGTCATATTCCCATGTTGGCTCTAATGCTTCTTTTTCTTCTGGAGGTTCTTGTCTAGCCCCTAATGAATCAAATTCAGGCATTTTCACCACTCCCAAAATATTTTCGTTTTGTTTTCTTCAAGTTCAACGTGATCAAATCCTTCTGTTTCTAATTGAGATAAAAACGTTGATGTAAGACCTTTACTATTCACTACGCAACTTGTATTACCATTTGCTGCTGCAGTTCGAATTGATTGAATAATCCTATTTTGAGCATTCGCTAACATTAATTCGTAAACATCATCACTTAAACCTCTTACTTCAATCATTGCAGTTCACCTCGTAAAAATGCAGTTAGTAGTTCATCCATAGATTTTTCATTTGCAGCATCTTCGGCTTTTTCTGCTACACATTCTGGACAATCACAAGATTCGCTTATACTTAATTGCTCTTTTAGATCACCTACAAGTTTTTGCAAGAGTATAGCTAAACCGATAACTGAACCACAAAACGCAGTACTTCCTTGGCCTGTTTCAAAATTTGTAGCACATAAAAGAAGTTCAACATTCTGTGCCTTACATTCTTTTTCAAGTTCAATAATCATTCTTTCAATTTTTCTATTCATGTGGTACACTCTCCTTGAATTTGATATTTGTAACTGACCTACTTTGATGGCCGTCGAAGTGGGTCTTTATTTTTGTTTTTTTTCTTCTCGATCTTCCAACGCTAAATCGTAGTAGAGCAACCAAATGATAAAAGCTGCTATATATATGTTTTGGATTAATGGGCCAATATTGCCACCTACCAATAGACCTAGTCCGAATACAACCAACAGTGCCGCCATACGTCTTAAGTGATATATTTTTTTCATATTTATTTCCTCCCTTGATTTCGCTTGCCCAAGATTTATCTTTTTTGTGATAGAAGCCATCTCCGACACCCTTCTTTGTCGTAGAACTTCCCTTGTTTACTTACTGATCCATGTGGAAGACCTAGCTTCTCCCATTCCCTTATTGTTGTTGTGGAAACATTGAAATATTTTGCAATCTCTGTTTGATTTAAGACTCGCTTATCAACTGCGGTATCTCTTCGTGCTTTTTCTATTTCATCAACAATAATTCCGTGTACAAAATCTCTTAGAGAAGCTTCATTTTCTGGAGTTAAAATCACTTCCATTGCTATCACCTCCTATACTGATTGTTTTACAATTCACCTCTTGGTAAAATGAATTTGAAAGCGAGGTGAAATATTATGAAATTCGAATTAAATGGATTTGACGAATTACAACATGAGCTAAATCAATTTGCTAAAAATGGCGAGTCTTTAGATGACGAACATTCTGTACCATTCGATAAACTATTCACTAAAAAATTTATGATTGAAAATACTAAATTCTCTAATATTGATGAGTTTATTGAAAAATCCGGATTTGATTTCTCTGATATGGAATCAATAGATGACAATAAATTAGATAATTTCATTAGCTCAAACACAAACTTCGATTCGTGGGAAGATATGAAGTCTGCTGCTGGATCAGAATGGGTAGCTAAGAAATTAGGATTTTAGTTTTATTTATCTCATCTAAAGTTTTTTGAAGTTGGTCAGCTTGCTCCTTTGCTTGTTTGATCAACTTCTTTAAGTTTTGTAAGTCAACTTTGATAATCGCTTCTTCCACTTTTACCTACACCTCCTATCTAATATCTAATATTTTTTTGATATTCCGAACTTGCTCTTCTGAACGTCTACGACCATGAAGAATATCAGATAAGTACGGACTTGAAATCCCTAATTGTTTCGCTAACCAAGATTGAGTTTTCTTTGCACGAATTAGCGCTGCCCTTACTTCAATAGCTAAATCTTGTGACATTTAATTACCTCACTTTCTTTTTTTGATATAATTTCCTTATCAGCAAGTGGTCTGCTGAAATAACTGATAAGGTGGTGAATGATATGAAACTGTCTCATGATTGTATTCGTGATATTTTATTATTTAGCGAAAGCCTTCCGTACAATGAACCGGCTTTTGGTGATAAAATATTTAAATCAGATCTACTAAAAAAATATAGTTCAGAGGAAATTAATTATGCCGTCTCCAAATTAGGTGATGACGATGCACAACTTATAAAAGGATATGTTAAGTTTGCATCTAACAAACCTTATATGACATGTATCTCTTCCCTTACATTCGATGGTCATAAATATTTGGACAATATTCGAGATCCGAAAATTTGGAAGGAATCAAAAAAAATATCATCCAAACTAGCAAGTGTCTCAATTGACATAATGAGTGAAATCGCAGCTAAAGTTATTACAAAAACACTGGGCCTTGACTAACGTATTTCCCAGTCACTCGCCATTAAATCATTTGCTGTAGGGTTCCACCGTTTGCCAACAGAATTACTATTTTCTTGTAGTAATAGACAACAATCATAGGTATTTGTAGGAAGTATATTTACATGAGCTGAACAGTCATTTTCAGACTCCCTGTAAATATATTTTCCTTTTTTCATTGCTTTTGAAACAGCTTCGTCAATTTTCATTTCTTCCATTCCTTTCTTTTTAATTTGTAAGCTAAAAAATTAGCTAATTTAATAAAATTCGTTGACACTTTCTAACACATATTGTAAAATGAACCCATAGCTAAATAAGACTTTAAAAGCCTTCTAAAACAATACTTTTACCGTTCCCCAACGATTTTCAAGTTTTGTTTATAGGTTTTATTTGAGAACTTATTAGCTAATAAATTAGCTTACGTGATTATATTACTAACAAATATTGTAAATGTCAAACATTTTTACTAACTTTTTTTGTAAATAACGCGTAACTAGAAGGAGAATGTTTTCATATGAACCTTTTGGAACGTATAAAAAAACTAGCAAAAGATAGAGATGTGTCTATTTATCAGCTTGAAGAAGAAATAAATATTGGACGAAATACTATTTATCAATGGAATAAGCGAACACCTTCTTCGGATAAACTTGAAGCTGTAGCCAATTATTTTAATGTTTCTGTTGATTATTTATTAGGTCGTACTGAAAATCCAAACCAAGCTGGTGCTAAACCATCTGACGATTTAGATGATGTACTGGATAACGTCATGAGTTTTGACGGTGAACCGCTTGATGATCATGACAGAGAAGTTATCCGTGCATATTTAAAGGGTAGATTCGGGAAATAAGTCAAAGGTTGTGCTTATATGAAAAGTATCAAAGAGTTGGTAGAAGAATATAATGTGGAGTTAGTTTTTACTACTTTGAACAAACGCGCATGTTTCGACCCTACCTACGGTATCATATTTGTAAATCAAAATTTAACACCATCAGAACAAGAAGAAGCAATATATCACGAATTAAAGCATGTAAAAGAACATGTGGATATAATGGCATTGTATAAAATTCCTGTTTTTCGTTCTAAGATGGAAGCTGAAGCAGAACAATATATGTTTAGAAGCTTAATCGAAAAATATGAAGGACAATACAATTACTCAAATGTTATAGCTCATTACAACTTAAAAATGGGACAAGAAGTTTATTTGAAATAAAAAAGTCCGTGCTGGGAACACGGACTTAAACCTCATTTAGAGAGTGAGAGAACTTCATTGAAAATAAATCAAAAATTCTATAATTACTCTATTGTTGTTTTAGCATTAATCTCAATCGCGTTAGTTATTCTTGATTTTTCAAATGTTATTAATATTAGTAATCCACCATTTAACGTTATTGATAGTATTATCTTAATCACATTTACAATTGATTACATTGTTAGATTTTTTATTTCAAAAAATAAAATCAAATTTTTTAAAGAAAATATTTTTGATCTGATCGCGATAATTCCTTTTGATGCTATTTTTTCTTTCTTTAGAATCGCTAGGTTGTTTCGAATAGCTAAAATAGCTAGACTAGCAAAGCTAACAAGAGCGATAGGTGTGGTTGGCAAATTAACAAGAAACACTAAATCATTTTTAAATACTAACGGATTTTTAAACGTGATTTATTTAAGCTCGGTTCTCATTGTTATTTCAGCAATGATTTACTCATATGCAGAAAACGTTCCATACATTGATGCGTTTTGGTGGGCTTTGGTAACAACAACAACTGTCGGGTATGGTGATATTTCTCCAACTACTCCATTAGGAAGAATTGCTGCAATCATTTTGATGATTGTGGGAATTGGGTTTGTTGGCATGTTAACTTCTACTATTACTGAATATTTTAATAAAAGTAATGAATCTAATAACAATGATGAAAAAGATGAAAAAATAGATATGCTAATAAAAAAAATAAATGATTTAGAAAAAGCTATTAGAAAATTAGAGAATAAAAAGTAACGCGCACTGCTTAACAAAAAAATATGCTTTATTATCCCCCTCTCTGGTGAGTTCTAGCGTGTTCGATTCATGCTAGGGGCTTTAAAATCTAATAAGGAGGTGCTAGAAATTTGTCATTCCTTCTATTCGCTTGCCCAAGTGGAAAGGATAAGCAATGGCAACTTTTAAACAATATACAAAAAAAGGGAAAAAATACTGGAAAGTAACTGCCTATTTAGGCGTAGATTATTTAACTGGAAAACAAATTAATGTCACTATCAGAAACTGTAATACAAAAAAAGAAGCACAGCTCAAGCTTAATCAAAAAAAATTAGATTTTGATAATGGAAATCTAGCTAACGAGCATACTCGTTTAACCACTTTTGAAGAAGTTTATTATATGTGGTTGGACGAATACAAAAAAACAGTTAGGGAATCCACATTCATAGCTACTGAACGACGTATGAAAAAACACATTTTACCCACATTCGGGAAAATGCGACTTGAGCGTTTAACAGTCAAGATCGTGCAAAAATCTGTTAATGAATGGTATAAAAAGAATGAAATGGGAAAAGTACTTTTAAGTTATGCTTCTCGTGTTTGTGACTATGCTGTTGGTTTAGAAATAATAGACTCAAACCCATTTAAGAAAATAACTAAACCTAGTTCGCTAAAGAAATTAGAAAAGAATACAAAAAGAAAGTTCTATACAAAAGACGAACTGGAATATTTCTTAAATACAGCTGATAGCATTGCCAATCAAGCCAAAGAAGAAAGTTTAGTTCTAAAATACTATGCCGACTTAGACTGTGCTATTTTTCGCTTACTTTCTTTTACTGGTATACGTGTTGGTGAAGCTTTAGCATTGAATTGGAATGATATTGATTTAAAAAAGCAGGTAGTTAATATAAATAAAACTACTGCTATCAGTACAAATGGATTGACTATAAACGATCCTAAAACTCCCAATTCTATTCGTAAAATTTCTTTTGATAACAAGACTGCTTATATCTTAAAAAAATGGAAACTTAGACAGCATGAAGCTTTAATGAAAAAAGGTGGATTTAAAACACAACTCATTTTTACAAAAATTGATGGTACCATGTTCCGAAGTCAAGACATTTACCAACGTTCTAAAAGATTGGCAGAAAAAGCTAACTTACATTCTATTGGTTGTCATGGTTTTCGGCATACCCACGCAACATTATTATTCGAATCAGATAACGTTAGGTCTAAAATAATCCAAGAACGTTTAGGACATTCTTCTTTACAAATAACTATGGATACTTACACTCATGTTTCTGATGAAGTTACTAAAGAAGCAACAGATGCTTTCAGTAGCTATGTAAATTTTTAAAATAGCAAATCTACATCAATAACTAAATCAGTAAATTCCTAACAACAAAAAAAGCGCCTAGAACCCTTATAAAGCAAGGATTCTAGGCTATATTCAAATAAATTATTTAGTTTCACGGTGTAAAGTAACTTTTCTTTCACGTGGGCAATATTTTTGTTTTTCTAAACGATCAGGATTGTTACGTTTATTTTTATTTGTTAAGTAGTTACGTTCTTTACAAGAAGTACACTCTAAAGTGATGTTTACGCGCATGTTTTCCCCTCCTACTAATAATTGATCTTTCCAAGAGATTTCTTAGACTTGAATATCATACCATTTTTTTTGTCATTTGACTACCCTTTTGGGCAAATTTGTAAAGTAGTTCTACTTTACAAATTTTATTTTTTGTACATTTCCATATACGCTTCTAAAACTTCTTTGGCAATCGTTTGGTTTGGTTTGGATTCTTCATCATTTAAGTGTGGTAAAACAACGCTAATTGCAATTTCAGGGTTTTCGTACGGCGCATAAGCCACCAAGTTACTATTAACCGTTGTATGAACAACTCCGTTAGCATCCGTTGCTTGCGTTTCGGCGGTCCCTGTTTTAGCAGCAATCGAAAACTTGTCTGATTTTAAACCCGGTGCCGTAGTAAATTGACTAGTTCCATTTACCACATTATAGAAACCTTGTTGAAGAATTCCTATCTGGTCTTCAGAAATATTCACTTTATTCAAAACTTTCGGTTCGATTTCTTTTAAAATTTTTCCTAAAGCTCCATTTTCATCATTGCCATAGATTCCTTCTACTACATGGGGTTGCACGCGGATGCCATTATTTGCGACAGTGGAAACGTACTGTGCTAATTGTAACGGTGTGTAGTTATCATATTGTCCAAATGATAAATCTAATAGATTTCCGCCTTTAGGCGCTTCAGCAGGATCTTTGAAATCTTTATTTACATATCCAGGACTTTCACCAGGTAAATCGATGCCTGTCTTAATCCCCATTCCATATTCAGCATAAGCATTTCTTAGCTCTTTGAAAACTTTATCATCGCCAATTTCATACGGAAAGACCATATTAGGATAGTAATTTACACCCATTAGTTTAAACACAACTTTCATCATGTAAGCATTAGAAGAGTACTCTAATGCTTGCTCAGCAGTTAATTGCATTTGTGCATTACGACCACCACTATTCCACCAAGAAGATTTTGGATTTGTACCAGCTAAAATAATTGGTTCATCTAATAGAGTATCATTTCCTTGTAATACTTTCGCCTCATAACCAGCTGTTAAAGTACCTGCTTTCACAACAGATCCAGGTACCTCAAAGTTTAAAATAGGCCCTAAAGGATTAGGTGTGACTTCTCCTGTCTGTAAATCATGACTAACTCCGGACATCGCTAAAATAGCACCTGTTTGAGGGTTCATAGCAACGACATATGCATTTTCTGAGTATGGTCCAATGGTTTTGACTATTTGTGAATAGTTTCGTTGTAAAATTTCATCAACTTTGTTTTGGAAATTTGAATCAATCGTTAATTTTAAGTTGGAGCCTTTTTCCCCTTTGGAAATTGGGGTTTGTGAAACAATCTTTCCGTTATTGTCTAAAACGACTTCTGATTTTGCTTTTTTACCTTGTAGAACGTCTTCATATTGTTTTTCTAAATAGCTAGTCCCGACACGGTCATTTCGTGCATAGCCTTTTTTCAAATATTCATCGACTTCTTCGGCTGGCAATCCTTGTTTTTCAGTTGAAACGGTGCCCAACAGGCTACGTAATGCGCCGCTTTGAGAATAATCACGCGTCCAATCAGTCCCTGTTGAAACACCAGATATTTCCGCTGTGTGTTCACCAATTGTCGCAATTTCACCTTCTGTTACCCCTTCATTCTTGATGAAGACCGTGTTCATTTGTGACGCTGCATTCATTCGTTTAAAAATCGTCACTGCTTGTAAGGTTCGGTCATCAAACGCAATTTCTTCAGGGGTGACTTTTTCAACTGCTTTGGCATATAATGTGCCTTCGTCCGTAATTTTGTTGCCTTTTTCATCTTCTTTATCTTGATCGGTTAAACGGGCTTGGGCTGCTTTTAAATTTTCAGGATTCGCTAACCAATAATCTTTTTTGTCACGATCCGTTAAGTTTGGATCAACTGGAACGTTAATAAGTTCGTTGACTTTATTCGCAATCGGTAAAATATCTTTTCCTTCAATATTTTTTCCTCGTGTGTAAGTGATTGCTAAATTGGCTTTGTTAGAAACCAAGACTTTTCCTTGTGAATCATAAATTTGTCCTCGAGGGGATGGTGTCGTGATTTGTAGTGAAGAGTTGGCAGTGATTTTTTTGTTAAACTCTTCTCCTTCTACAATCTGTAAATATCCTAAACGGACAATTAATGAAACAAATAAAGTGAATATCACAAAAAATAATAAGTTCAATCGAAAAGGAATATGTGGCTTTCTACCTCGTTGACTCTTTGCTGCGGCATCTGTTTTTTTTATTTTATCTATAAATGAGTTTTTCTTCATACCTCTAGTCCCTTCACTAAAAAGTTTCGCATTCTCATTGTAACAAAAAATAGTCAAAAAATCAGGATTATTCCCAGCTCTAAGGAAATATTTAATTATTTTGTTTTTGAAAAAAGTCAAAAGGACTTCTGAATTCAGAAGTCCTTTTGACTTTTTCCCTTTTTTTAACGGCTGTAATTGTGAACTTCAGCAGCCATGCTGTCAATGAAAATTGATAAATCTTCGACAGACGTTTCTTTGCTTCCATAACGACGGACGTTCACCGTTGCATCTTCCATTTCTTTGTCCCCGACCACTAATTGATAAGGTACTTTTTGTGTTTGAGAGGCCCGAATTTTGTAGCCCATTTTTTCGTTACGATCATCGACTTCAACACGTAAGCCTTGTGCTTGTAAACGTTCTTTGATTTCATAAGCATACTCAGAATGCGCTTCTACAGAAACTGGGATAATAGTTGCTTGAATTGGTGCTAACCAAGTAGGGAAAGCGCCTTTGTAAACTTCTGTTAAGTAAGCCACAAATCGTTCCATTGTTGAGACAATACCACGGTGGATAACAACTGGGCGATGTGTATTTTCACCATCTTCGCCAACATAAGTTAAGTCAAAACGTTCTGGTAATAAGAAGTCTAATTGGATGGTTGATAATGTTTCTTCCATTCCTAAAGCTGTTTTTACTTGAACATCTAACTTCGGACCGTAAAAGGCAGCTTCGCCTTCTGCTTCAAAGTAATCTAATTCTAATTCATCCATGGCAGCTTTTAACATCGCTTGCGCTTTTTCCCACATCGCATCATCATCAAAATATTTGTCTGTATTATTTGGATCACGATAGCTTAAGCGGAAACGATAATCCGTAATGTTAAAGTCAGCATAGACTGCCACCATTAACTCCAAAGTACGTTTAAATTCGTCTTTAATTTGGTCAGGACGAACAAAAGTATGGCCATCGTTTAAAGTCATTTCACGAACGCGTTGTAACCCTGATAATGCGCCAGATTTTTCATAGCGGTGCATCATCCCTAATTCAGCGATTCGAATTGGCAATTCGCGGTAACTATGAATGTCATTTTTATAAACCATCATATGGTGTGGACAGTTCATTGGACGTAATACTAGCATTTCGCCATCGCCCATATCCATTGGTGGGAACATATCTTCATGGTAATGATCCCAGTGACCAGATGTTTTGTATAATTCCACATCTGCCATAATTGGTGTATACACATGTTGGTAACCTAAGCTAATTTCTTTATCCACAATATAACGTTCAATTGTACGACGAATGGTTGCGCCTTTTGGTAACCAGAAAGGTAACCCTGAACCAACTTCTTGTGAAACCATAAATAAATCTAATTCTTTTCCTAATTTACGGTGGTCACGTTCTTTGGCTTCCTCGCGCATTTTGATAAATTCTTTTAAATCTTTTTTATCAAAAAAGGCAGTGCCGTAAATCCGTTGCATCATATGATTGTCAGAGTTTCCGCGCCAATAAGCACCAGCTACTGAAAGTAGTTTAAAGACTTGAATCCGTCCTGTTGAAGGGACGTGAACACCACGACATAAATCAACAAAATCGCCTTGATCATAGACAGTGATGATTTCATCTTCTGGTAAATCTGTAATTAATTCAACTTTGTAAGGATCATCAGCAAATAATTCTAACGCTTCTGCACGTGAGATTTCTTTACGAACGATTGGGTTATTTTCCTTCACAATTTTCATCATTTCGGCTTCAATTGCAGGTAAATCTTCCGCTGTCACAGGGGATTCTCCATTATCTGTATCATAATAGAACCCAGAATCAATCGCAGGACCTACGCCAAATTTAATGTTAGGGAAAAGACGGCGTAAGGCATTAGCCATTAAATGAGCTGATGAATGACGTAAAATTCCTAAAGCATCTTCATGATCAGGTGTCACGATTTCAAGCGAACCATCTTCTGCGATAGGACGATCTAAATCGATTAAAACACCATTGAATTTACCAGCTAAAGCTTTTTTGGCTAAACTGTTGCTAATACTTTTAGCAACATCAAATGTTGTAACCCCAGAATCAAACGGTTTAACAGCGCCATCTGGAAAAGTAATGTGAATAGACATAATAAAATTCTCTCCTTTTAATTTTTTTGATTTGAAGCGTTTCATTGTGTTCCTGTTTTTCACAATGAAACGAAACAGCCACCTGTTCCCCTTGTTAAAAAACAAAAAGTCCTAGTATTCTAACGAATACTAGGACGAAAATATCGTGGTTCCACCTAATTTTGAACACAAATAATCTGTGTTCCTCTAGCGTGTTAACGGTGCGACCGCCTTTGTTTCAACAAAGGTTTCGAAAGTGGTCATCCCTTGTGCCAATCTGGAAAATTTTCAGCCAAGATTTTCCTCTCTAATAGATCGCGGGCAAGTTCAGTTGTCTTTCTCATCAATCATTTATGCACTTATTTAACCACTTATTTTCAGAAAAAGCAAGTGATTCAACAGAAATTCTCTGAAAACTTATTTTTTCCATTCGCCGCCTTGTGCATAGCGGTCTTTTTTCAATTCATTGACAATCACATGGATATTCTCTTTTGGTGCACCAGCGTTTTTTGACACAGCTTCTGTAATATCTTTGACCATATTAGTTAACTGTTCTTCTGTGCGGCCTTCAATTAATTCTACATGTACAAATGGCATCTTCGTTCCCCCAATTTAAATTGCTTGTTCTGTTTGTATCATAGAGCGGGTTATGACGCTTGTCAATAAAAAATAGCCTATGTTCAGTAAAAGCTAAGATAGCTTTATTGATAAACAATTAATTATTATTTTCTGCTAAGTATTCTTCTAACGTTAGACTCGCTTTTTGAATCTCTAGTGCTGCTTTTTTACCCACATATCGATAATGCCAAGGTTCATAACTAACACCCGTAATTTCCACTTTGTCTGAAGGATAACGAAGAATAAATCCATATTTATAGGCGTTCTTTGCCAACCAAGCGTAGACTTCTTCGTCAGTAGATCGCTTACTTTGCGCATTTATATCCACTGCTAAACCTACTTCATGTTCACTAGTTCTCGGCACTGCTACCCAACTTTCAGCTGTTTCAATCGCTTCTTGTTCGCTGAATCCTTGATCTTGAAAAGCCTGTACTTTTTCTGCCATAATTTCTTTTTGCTCTTCATTTGTTCGATAACTAGAAGTGACTTCAAGATAGAAGCCTTGTCTTTTGGCATCTTTAAACATCCTGTTCAAAGCTGGATAAATTCGTTTATCCACTGCCTGTTTGTTAGGTAATTTTTTTAATTGGATTTGATAATCTTCAGGAATCTGATGCGTTTGATTTACTAATAATAATTTCCATGATTGATCGCCTTCTTCAGGAGAACTCATTTTTTCCTCTTCCTCTAAACTGAGGGCTTGCTCATTTCCTATTGAAACTATTTTTTTCTCAGCAACTTGTTTAACAGCCATGCCCACAATAAAAAGCCCTAAAATAGCGACACCAATTGTAACTTTAAATTTCATTTTTATTTCTCTCCTCTTTACTTACTTAACAAAATTAGTATAGCAAGCTAGTAAAAAGGAGCCTTCTTTTTTTTCGCAAGAATTTCTAACGATTTTCTTACAAAATCGATAAAGAAATCATAAAGGTAGTTTTTTCATTTTCGCTTTCAGCTGAAAGCACCCCGCCATGCAGCTCCACAATTTTTTTAGCAACCGCTAAACCTAGTCCTGCACCTCCTCGGTTTGTTTGACGGGCAGTATCTAATCGGAAAAATTGTTCAAAAATTCGGGCTAATTTTTCTGGTGGAACAGTAGGGCCATGATTTGTAAAATAAATATTTACTCGTTGATTTTCATTATCAACTTTAGTGGAAAGAGAGATGGTTGTTCCTGCATAGCTGTAGTTAATGGCATTTTGAACTAAGTTATCAAAAACTCTTTGCATTTTATCGACATCAAGATGAATAGACAAAGCCTCAGTAAAATCTGTTTCAATAGTTAACTGTTTTTGTTTCAACATAGGTAAAAATTCATAACTTACTTGATTTAACATACGATCCAAGCGAACACTCGTTGGTTCTAATTCAATATTCGAGAGATTAAATCGAGCTATTTCAAAAAATTCATTAATCAACTCTTCTAAATGCTCTGCTTTTTCTAATGAAATAGCTAAATATTTTTCTCGTAATTGCGTCGAAATTTCCAGTTCATCATGAAGAAGTGTTAAATAACCAATGACTGATGTTAAAGGCGTTTTTAAATCATGTGCTAAATAAACAATCAAATCATTCTTTCTTTGCTCAGCTTCCTTCGCTTGTTGCTGGCGTAAGTTAACTTCTTGACGGATTTGATTCAACTCTTTGTCAAACTCCATTAAATTTGCTGACAAGGCTATCGGTTCTTCGGAATTCTGATAGAGTTTCCCTGTTGCCTCCAATACTTCTGTTAATTGATTGATGCTTTGCAACCATATCCGAAAAAGAATGATTACTGAACCACCTAGAATTACTAAGCTAATTAAATAAACGTAGTTCTCCTCAATTCCTTTGGCTAAAAGGTAGAGTGGATCTTCCATGCCCCATCTACGTAATCCAAACAAAAAATTACTAAAAAAATACAAGACTGCTGATAACGCCAATATTCCCAAACTAAAAAACAAAAACTTTGTTAGTAGTTGTTTAATCATTCGTTCTTTAAATTGCTGTTTTCCTGTTTTTTTCTTTTCAGTCAATTTTATACCCCACTCCCCAAACAGTTTTAATAAACTTTGGCTTCCTTGGTGGTTCTTTTAATTTTTCCCTTAAACGGCCAATATGTGCCATCACGGTATTTCCATTGTTTTCCAAATATTTTTCACCCCAGATTTCTTCAAACAATATCTCTGCTGGGACTACTTCTCCCTGACGTTCTGCTAAATACCAAAGAATTGAAAATTCTAATGGCGTTAAAAATATATCCTCCCCGTATAGTTTACTTGTATGATGTATTTTATTTATCACCAAACCATGAATATCTATTTCTGTTCCTTCTGTTTCTTGTTGTAGACTCGCCTGTGAATTATATTTACGAAAACGTCTTAGTTGTGTTTTAATACGTGCGACTACTTCCAATGGATTAAATGGCTTTGTAATATAATCATCAGCGCCTAAAGTTAGCCCAGTAATTTTATCAATGTCCTCAATTTTAGCGGTTAAAAGAATAATAGGGAAAAAATATTTTTCCCGTGCTTTTTTAACCATTTGAAAGCCATCAATATCTGGTAACATTACATCAAGTACCGCTAAATCGAACTGATTATTTGCCATTGATTCCAGAGCAGGTTTCCCTCGATAAAATTTTTCTACTTCATAACCGTCACTCGTTAAATATACTTCCAGCAAATCAGCTATTTCTTGTTCATCATCTACTAATAAAATTCTTTCTGCCATGGTTTTGCTCCTTGCTTGTCCATTTATAAATTATCTATTCAACTAAAACAGCACCAAAAAGACTGCTCATTTGCCCTTTTGGTGCTGTAAATAATCATTTATACTTCTTCGCCGTAATCTACAGGTTTATCAAATTCACCTGGTGCATCATCATAGATATGTCCGTAAATAATTACCGGCATTCCGTCATAGGATACATCAAAGATTTTTGAAACTTCTGTTCCTGGCGTATTGATACAGCCATTACTACCAGCATCGGTTTTAAAGGCTTCTTTATCGCCATACTTATCCAATTTATGGTCGGAGTCATGAATCCCGATTTGTGTGACAACGCCACCTTGACTTAATAACGGCATCCAATATTTTACTGGCACACTGTATCGAGAACCATCAAGCATTTGACCTTCTAAATTCACATCGGTTGTCCGATATAAAATTGTATGGAATCCTGGTACTGTTGCGGTTCCTTTGTTATATCTGCCAGTAATGACATCTGTGGTGACTATTTTTTTGCCATCAATGAAACAATACATTTTTTGATCTTTTAAATCAATTTCAATGTAATTATTGGCTATTTTACTATTTTCTTTGGTATCGCCAACCAACGGAACAGTGATTGCATTCGTTTGTTCTTGGCTATTCAGCGCGTTTACTAGTAGTTCTTGCGTTTTGGCCCCATCAATCGACCAGCCATAACTTCCGTTGTTTTTAAAACGACGTGTCGTGCCGTGAACATCTGTAAATAAAACTGGTTGATTAGCAGAACCATATGTTGTTTCTAATTGTGTCACCCAAGTAGTTAGTTTTTCTTTGTTGATTGTGCCATCATCATTCAGCACGTTTTGAATTTGTGTTTTATCAAAGGCTACTTTTTCACCATTAATATCAACTGTAATTGTTTTATTTAACTTGTTATTGAGCGTTGTCAATGTTGCCTTTAACGTTTGATCCTCTTTTGTAATTTCAGGGGCTTTATAAAAATCTTTGGCATTGTATTGATAGTTGCCTTTTCCCGCTTCAACATCCGCAATAATCTGCTGATTTAAGCGCTGTGTGTCCACTACTGTGCCTTGTTCTTCAGGAACAATTTCAAAAGTGCCATTGCCTCGACGGATACTCGCATTTTTGCTTGGTTTCCCCTCTGGAAAACTTAAAGTCGCTAATTTAGCTTCTAGTTCTTTTTTGAATGCCTCGTTTAACGGTAGCTTCACCTTGCTACTGTGTAAATGGTCTTTTAAAAATTTTTGATCCAATTGGTATTTTTTAGGAAGTTGAATTTTTTCTTCTTTTGTCCCCGTTTGAACCACAACTTCTTCGGTTTGATTAACTTGCGCTAATTTTTCTTCTGCAGCATTTACATTTAACCAGCCTACAGAAACTCCATTTACTTTTGTGGTTGGTAAAAAGTGACTTTGAAAATAAACATAACTGCCCCCAGCAACCAGAGCTAGTCCAACCAAAGAAGTAATAATTACTTTCTTTTTATTATTTTTTCCTGATTTTTGACGACGTGTATTACGCATTTGCATTTCTTCTTTTTTCATTTGTTCATCCTTTATATCAATAATTTTAGGTTTATTTCTTAGAGACTAGGCAACAAACAACTGCGGTGATCTACAATCAAAAAAGGTTCCCTTTCTCTCGCAGATTAATTTTTTCAATTATACACTATTTTTACGTTGTTTTCAGCTTATTTTCCTTGTAAATCCTTTAATCTTAAAGAATTTGTATACTCTGTGACTTTTTTTGCTTCTTGTAAATGATACGTAAACTGGGCCATTTTAGCAAAATCCTGAGCGACGACGTCAAAAAAGGCTTGTGTCTTTATTAAGCTGTTCCAACAAGCTTCTTTACTAGAAAAATCCAGCAACGATGCTAATTGATCCATCGTGTCAGGAGTGACATAATTTTTCAGATACTTAAATTGTTTCCCAACAGAAATTGGCTCCGGTTCCTGCCAAGCCGCTTGCCAAGAAAGCAAGCGCAACAGTTCCTGCTGACAATATTCATAGAGATGTGTGACAGCGTAAAATAGTTCATTCCGACAAAGCCCCTTAACTACATACGTACTAACCCACCAAAATTCATTGCAACAATCGTTAAACTGCTGCTGATTCGGAACTGTTACTGTATAATTTTTATCAGATGCTACAGGTAAAGGTGGCAAATTTTCATCTTTGTCTAACAAGATAATTGCTAAAGAATCGCCTTCATGCCAATTGTCTTTTTCTGCGAGAGGACACAACGTTAAATCGATACGTTGGCCATCTTCAAATAACATTAAAAATGTTTCCCGCGTCTTCGGTTCTGTGGGAAATAAGGTCATTTCCTTGGGACGTTGCATAATTAATGGTTGTCCAAATTTTGCTATCCACGTTGCTGTTTCAAAAAACTCAGCACATGGTTCTACAATATAAACAATGTCGAAATCTTGAAAACTATCTTTTGGCGCTTTCACATTCGTGCGAGAACCCACCATTCCCACAGCTCGAATGTGTTCTTCTTGTTTTGCTACATCCATAATAAGTTGAAACATTTCTTCTTCTGTACGCATGCATTCGCTCCCTCTCTTCAAAAGTTTCTATTAAAACATAGATTTTTTTATAAGTCTTTTGTTTTCTATCGCTTTTTCTATGGTACTTCGTATACACTAACATTACAAGGAGGGATGTTTCATGCATTGGTTAAAAATAACAAGTTTATCCATTGTCAGTTTTGGCTTTTGTATTCTTTTGATTTTAGGTCTACTTATTTTTACTGGCAAAAATACGCAACCCACCGATAAACCAGATGCTATTTTAATTTTAGGGGCCCGTGTTTTAGGGACGTCTAAAGAAACCGCACTGCCCAGCCGTGTTTTGCAAGCTCGGTTAGATGTGGCTATCCCCTATATTAAACAACACCCCGAGACACCCGTTATTGTTAGCGGAGGGCAAGGAGCAGATGAGCCGGCTACGGAAGCCGCGGTTATGAAACAATACTTGCTAAATAAAGGTGTTCCAGAAAAACAGATTCTCTTAGAAAATCGTGCCACACGCACCAAAGAAAATATTGTCAATTCACAAAAACTCCTTTCTTTTAAACGGCTAGTGATTGTTACTAGTGACTTTCACATGTACCGCTCGCAACTTTTAGCCAAGCGAGCAGGCATCTCAAATGTTTCAGGCATCACTGCGGCTTCTTCTTTTCCAAAAGATATCAAAAATTTTGGTCGAGAGCTGCTTTCTTTAGGCTATGCCTTACTCTTTGATTGGTAAAAGAGCGTCCTTCGCAAGACCATTTTGCGAAGGATGCTTTTATATTCTGTGGATTTGCTCACTTTTGTTCTCTTCTTCTTGTGTTTAAATTATAAAAATGATAACATATCTTTGTTAGCGCTTACAAATAATATTTATTTTATAGGAGGAGAAAGTTATGGGGCATCAATTGAGCACTCATTTTTTTAACAAGAAAACAGGGATTATTTCAACTTTTTTAAGTTTGATACTTTTAGTCGGTGGGTTACTGTTTGCACTACCTGCATTTGAAGTACAAGCAGCATCAACTGTTACACCTAAAACAGTCATGTATGTAGAAGTAAATAACCACGATTTTAACAATGTGGGAAAATATACTTTAGCTGGAACCAATCAACCTGCTTTTGATATGGGGATTATTTTTGCAGCCAATATTAATTATGACACGGTCAATAAAAAACCTTACTTATATCTAAATGAACGGGTCCAACAAACTTTAAACGAAGCTGAAACACAAATTCGTCCAGTTCAAGCACGCGGCACTAAAGTCCTATTGTCTATTTTAGGCAACCATGAAGGCGCTGGCTTTGCTAACTTCCCAACTTACGAAAGTGCGGATGCCTTTGCAGCTCAATTAGAACAAGTCGTTAATACGTATCATTTAGATGGTATTGATTTTGATGATGAGTATGCTGAATACGGAAAAAATGGGACGCCTCAACCAAATAATTCTTCGTTCATTTGGTTACTTCAAGCCTTAAGAAATCGCTTAGGCAATGATAAATTAATTACTTTTTATAATATTGGACCAGCGGCTGCGAACTCTTCTGCTAATCCTCAAATGAGTTCTTTAATTGATTATGCTTGGAATCCTTATTATAGTACCTGGAATCCGCCACAAATTGCGGGGATGCCTGCTTCTCGTTTAGGTGCTTCTGCCGTTGAAGTTGGTGTCAATCAAAATCTAGCTGCGCAATATGCTAAACGTACAAAAGCGGAGCAATATGGTATTTATCTAATGTATAACCTCCCAGGAAAAGATTCATCTGCGTATATCTCGGCGGCGACACAAGAACTTTATGGTCGAAAAACGAACTATTCACCAACTGTTCCAACACCTTAATATTATCTCGTGTCTACAAGCGCCAACATGTAAAGAGTTAAAAGCCAGCTTACTACAAGCTGGCTTTTTGGTATCTTGAGCGAATAGTTTTACACAAAAAAAGACCCGCCCTTTGGGTAAGGACGGGAAAGGAGTTAAAAATGAAAAAGTGTTTTGTGTTGTTAAGGTTGTTTGTTGATATGCTTATATCTTACAAACTAAATGTGAAGATTTTGTGATCATTTCATTCTTATTTTGCTACTTTTATAGGAATTAAATAGATTGCCACGAGACTATCTTTAGTTGCCTCGTGCATCCGTTATTCTGACTGCTCCTTGTGGTGATACTCTGAAAAAACCAACAGTCCCAGTCCCTCCATTTGCAGCCATCTGTTTCGATTGGGCTCTAAAAAAGAAGTCATTTCCATTCATACCAAAAAATCCAAGGTTCGTATCATCATTTTCTGCATCAGTCAATGTACTTCTGATACATGCCTCTGCTTGTTCTTGGTTCTCGATGATTTTTGCCTCTTCATTTTGGTCTTGAATTTCCTCTTCAGAAGAACGATAGTAATACTCTTCCGCAGGATAATTTCCACTATCTTGAGTAATTAACAATCGCGGTTTCGTCTTATCCGATTGGTCGCCGTTAGGATTTTCAACACCAATTTTATATAATAATAACGCAGCACCAGTAGGCCCCCACCTAATACTTAAGCTTGTAATTGGTCGCGACTCATCAGTAGGTGAATCCTTCGTAATCATTCCTCCGGTATTTGTACTACCATCAGGATGAATGATCAAACTCTCTCCTTTACCATTTTTCCATGTTCCAACTAAAGTAGTAAAATCGCCAGCATTAATCGCTGTAGTATCTAAATCAGCTACAGTTAGCTGACTATTGTTTCCATCAGCTGTCGGCTCTTCATTTTTCACTGATTCGTTAGACTCGACACTGCTGCTCGCTTGTTCGTTTGTCTTATCAATTGTTTCACTGGTTTTTTCATTCGTCTCTTCAACTTTAGAGGATGCCTCCGTTGAAGCGGTCACTTTCTTTTCTTTTGGTTCCCGACAAGCAGTTAATGATAAAACCGCTAGCACGACAAAAAACGCTAACATTCCCTTTTTCACGCCTATTCACCCCGTTCAATGATCTATCTTATTAGACTATTGTACTATTAATTCAACTGTTTAGACAAATATTTATGGAACAGACAAAAGTTGAACCTGTCATTGAATGCTTTGTGTCACATGGACCTATCAATCAACTTTCTTTTTTCTATGTATTATATGAAAAAAAGTGAGCCATCAGTCAAAATGACCGATGGCTCACTTTCTAAATCTTAAAACAAACGAACAAATGGATTATTCAGGTAAATCTACATTATGATGGACTTTTTGAACATCTTCTAAATCTTCTAAAACGTCTAACATTTTTTCAAAGTTCGCTAAATCGTCGCCTTCTAATGTTACTTCGTTTTGTGGAACCATTTCTAACTCAGTAACCGTGAATTCTTCAATGCCTTTTTCTTTTAACGCTTCTTGTGCATGGTGGAAATCTTCTGGTTCTGTGTAAACGATAATTTGACCGTCTTCTTCAACAACATCACGAACATCAATGTCTTTTTCCATTAAGTATTCTAAAATTTCATCCGCATCGTCACCAGCAAAGCCAATGATACCTGTATTATCAAACATGTAGGAAACAGCACCGCTGACCCCCATGTTTCCGCCATTTTTACCAAATGCGGCCCGCACATCTGCTGCTGTTCGGTTCACGTTGTTTGTTAAAGCATCAACAATGACCATTGAACCATTTGGCCCAAATCCTTCATAGCGTAATTCAGAATATTGTTCATCTGCTGAACCTTTTGCTTTTTCAATAGCGCGATCAATAATATGTTTTGGTACATTGTATGTTTTGGCGCGTTCGATTACAAACCGTAATTTTTGGTTTGCATGAGGATCAGGGTCTCCTGACTTCGCTGCTACGTAAATTTCAATCCCGAATTTTGCATAAACACGGCTATTGTTTGCGTCTTTGGCAGCTTTTTTCTCTTTAATATTTGCCCATTTACGGCCCATATTCTCACTTCGCTTTCTCTGATTTGTTGTTAGTATCTTATCCCTTGTTTATTATACTGGGGAAACTGATTTTTGTTAAGTATTTTTTAGGTATCTGGCGAAAATCGTAAGGGAAACCGACCAAAATTTTGTTCTTTTAAAGAAGAATCTCCCATCTGGTATAGTTGATTGGCGCGAATATCTAACGAAAGCATTGCGCGGTTTTCTTTAGATACTTTGGAAATTACCGGCAATTGAATTTGTGCTTTGGTTTCTTTTAGATAAGCTTGTCCCTTTGGCGTAAATCCTAGCACATGGAGATAGCTGTCTTGCCAAACAGTTTCAACTTCTTCTTTGGTCATATTTAACAATATATAGGTTGCTAATCGTTGCAATCTTGTCCAAGTATAACGCTTCGTTTTCATACGTTCCATTAATTCGTGAAAAGAACCTGCTGCTTGGATTTGATCTTTTAGTCGATATTCAAGTCCTTCCGTCATTTGGTAAATGGCTTGTAACTCTTCTAACGAGGATTGAACAATTTTATACTTTAGGAAGGGCCAATAATTTTCCCATGAAATCATTGTCTGTGTTTGTAAATGTTGTGCGGTTATAGAAGGCACCGTTGGCAACACTTGCGTTATTTCTTGTTGAAAAACACTTTGCCTAATCGCCGTGGCGCTAGCAACTTTCCCAGAAATCGTTGCATCATGAAAGCCCGCTTGTTTTCTAGCAATTGGGTAGAGCGTCATCGGAGTTGGATACGTGGCATTCTCTTTTGCATAACTCATCCCCAAAATATGATTAGGCGAAGAAAAATCGAACCTGCTTTCAGGATATACTTGACGAAAAACAGCAGTCATTTTTTGTGGATAACTCAATTGTTTGTCTGTCAATGCGTGGAACGTTTGATCAATTAAGGATTGATTTTCTTGGACAAACTGGCCGAAAGCCGCATAATCAATTGCGCTTGTACTATCTGTTCCAAAACATAAGCTCTCACATTGCAACGCCTGCAATAACTTTATACCGCCTTTGGCAAAGTAATCCGCAGACTGTACCGACCAAGCTGTCGGCAATTCAATGACTAAATCCACACCATTTTGCAAAGCTTCTTCTGCTCTGGCCCACTTATCTAGTAAGGCTGGTTCTCCTCTTTGTAAAAAATTCCCACTCATTATAGCAATTACTACTTCAGCTCCGCTTTGTTGGCGAGCTTGTTGGGCATGATAGCGATGTCCATTATGAAAGGGATTATATTCCACGATAATGCCACAGGCTTTCACTCTAGCCACCTCCGTTATAAAAAAATGGACTTATCAGCAAAGAGACAAACGTTTTTAAGCGCTGTCCCAAGCTCATAAGCCAAATCTTATTAATCTCTTTGACAAACAAAGAACCAGCGTTCACTTGTTTCAGTTGGTGCTTCATCTGTAAAGTCTGCATAAACTTTGACGTTCATGAAACCAGCACTTTCTAACATTCGTAAATAGTTATCTAACGAATAGGTTCGTTCTTGATGCAATTCATCATACCGAACAAAGTGCTCATCTGTTTCCTGTTCTTTCACAAAAAATGTTAAGAAATGTTCGATGCTGTGTTCTTTTTCACCAGCGTAACTATCCCATAGAAAAGCAAATTCTTCTGTTTGATAATGATAGCTATATTCTGGAAAAACTGAATCAATTTTGTAAGTAGAATGAACATCAAAAATGAACGTTCCTTCCTCTTCTAACGCTTGATAAACTTCATCGAACACTTGTTGTACTTCTTGGCGATTAGCCATATAGCACAGTGAATCAGAAAAACAAGTGATGGCTTGGTATTGTCCCACTTCAGATAAATCTAGCATATTTCCCTGAACAAATTGAACTGGCACTTCTTCTTCAAAGGCCCGTTCACTAGCAATCATCAACATTTCTTCTGATAAGTCTAAGGCCGTCACATCGTAACCACTTTTCGCGAAATCAACTGCTAAAGCGCCTGTACCACAAGCCATTTCAAGAATTTGTTGGGTTCCTTGTGGGAGATGACGATTGGAAAAATCCAACCATTTTTGGTATAGGCTTTCGTCCATCACTTCGTCATAGACGAAAGCAAACGTTTCATAGGCCATTTTAGTCGACCCAAGCGCTTAGATCAACCATTGGGGCATCTGACCATAATTTTTCTAAGTTGTAAAAGGCACGTTCTGAAGATTGGAATACATGGACAATAACATCGCCTAAATCGATTAAAATCCATTTCCCGCCTTCTTTACCTTCCACACGCTTGACTTCTACTTGATTTTTGGCTTCTTGTTCGTTAATTTCATCAACAATCGCATTGATTTGACGTTCACTATTGGCTTGGCAAATTAAAAAATAATCTGCTAATAATGAAATCTCTCTTACGTCTAATGCGACAATTTCTTCTGCTCGTTTTGAATCTGCTGCTTTGACAGCAATTTCTAAAATTTTCTGGCTATCTATGATAGTTCCCTCCTAGTAATTCTTTCTTCTTTTATTTTTGATTAACGACCCATTGATTGTAGGTCTCTAACGTTTTTGGATAAATTTTATGTTCTTGTTCAATCAAATGTAACAAGGTATGTTTCGTTTCATAAGCAACTGCTGCATCTAAGTCAACAAGGGCAATTTCACGGGCTTCTTTCACACCTGGAAAATCACGTCCTGGTTCAATGTAATCTGCGACATAAATAATTTTATCTAGCAAGCTCATCTTAGCAGCCCCAGTTGTATGCACACGAATTGCCTGCAAGATTTCTTCGTCATCAATGGCTAATTCCCGTTGAACAATATCCGCCCCAACTAAGCCATGCCAAATTTCATTGCCATAGTTTAATAAAGCCAAATCAAAACCATCTCGGCGAATAATCAACTCGAATTCATCGTTTGGACGTTCTTTGGCGTAATCATGCGTCAAAGCAGCAATACTGGCTTTGGCTTCATCGGCACCATATTTCGCTGCCAAGGCCACAGCTGTTTCCTCGACTCCTAACACATGGCGAAAGCGACGTTCACTCATTTGCATTTGAACTTTTTGCATTAATAATTCACGTTGTGCAGCATCATAATTTGTTATCCAGCTCATCTTGATACAGTCCCTTCTCTTGAATATAGTTTATCACATTCTCTGGAAGAAGATAGCGTGTTGAGCAACCACTTTTGACTTTTTGTCTAATCAAAGTGGAACTAATTGCCATCTGCGGAACATCGACCCAAATAATTGGATAGGTAGATTCCGTTGGATAATTAGGACGCCGAATGCCGACAAATTGAACTAAATGGAGTAAGTCATCAATCCGATGCCATTTGGGCAAGTATTCCACCATATCTCCACCAATTATAAAATAATAATCAGTATCTGGATTGGCTTCTTTTAAAGCTTTCATCGTATCATACGTGTAACTTTTGCCTTTGCGAATTAATTCAATTGGCTCAATATCTAAGCAGGGATTATCAGCCACCGCTAGTTCTAACATCGCTAACCGATGTTCACTGCTAATTGTTTTCTTTTCGTCTACATGTGGTGGTAAGTACGTAGGCATTAAGTAAACTTTGTCCAAACCTAGTTGATTTTGAACTTGATCGGCCATGACAAGATGTGCTAAATGAACGGGATTAAAATTACCACCTAACAAGCCGACTTGCTTTCTTGTTTGAAACCGTAACGGTTCCTCTTGCAAGAGAACGTCCGCTCCTTGACGCGCTTGTCTTTTTTCTCCCATTGTTCATCCCTCCAATATTAAATCTCTTTGACTGCTGCTGAAATTTTTTGATATTTTTCTTTACTTGATGGCTTGAATAAGACCAACACGCGACCAATAATTTGTACCACATCGCAATGAATGGCTGCTGTTAGTTCTTCTGCAACCTCTTCTGCTACTTCATCTGTATTTTGTAATAACGTGATTTTAATCAATTCACGTTTTTCCAACGCTTCATCAATTTGTGTAATCATTGCGTCATTCAAACCACCTTTGCCTACTTGAAAAATAGGTTGTAAATGGTGTGCCTGACTACGTAAATAACGTTTTTGTTTTCCTCTAAGTTTCAAATTGTTTGCCTTCTCTCTAAAATTTAAATTAATGCTTTTCTACGTAAAACATCGACACCTTTAGGCGCCCAACCAGCGACTACACCAGGTTCTGTGACAGTAATCCAACCTAGACCAGCAAACACAATATCCGTTTTTTCTTTCACGGAAAATTCAAAGCGCACTAATTCAGGAAACTCAGCGACTTCATCGGCACGTGGGGGCTGCAATAAGCCACCAACATGTTTTTCATAAAAAGCATCGGCGGTTGCTGTTTTTGTTCGGTGTAAATTTAAGTCATTGGAAACGTAGGCAATGAAGGAACTTTTAGCACCTTGGACATAATCAAAGCGAGCCAAGCCACCCAAAAACAAGGTTTGTTCAGCATTTAATTGGTAAACTTTCGGTTTGATTTCTTTTTGCGGTGCAATAATTTTCAAGTCTTTTTTACCTAGGTAATGTGCCATTTGATGACGGTGAATAATTCCGGGCGTATCGATTAAGAAGTGGCCATCGTCTAATGGAATTTCAATTTTATCTAGCGTTGTTCCAGGAAATTGTGATGTCGTAATCACATCTTGAACACCCACTGTTTGTTGAATGATTTGATTGATTAATGTTGATTTTCCAACATTGGTCACACCTACGACATAAACGTCTCGGCCTTCACGATATTTTTCAATCGTATCTAATAACTCTTGCATTTCTTGTGGTTTCTTGCCACTTGTTAGTAAAACATCAACAGGGCGTAATCCTGCTTCATGGGCCCGTTCTCTCATCCATTGAACCATTTTAGGTTTTTTTAATGATTTAGGCAAAATATCCACTTTATTGCCAACTAACAACACAGGATTATCTCCGATAAAACGATGTAGTCCTGGAATAAGAGAGCCATTAAAGTCAAAAATATCCACTACGTTCACAATCAGTGCATCTTCTGTTCCTAAACCATTCAATAAACGTAAAAAGTCATCATCTGTTAATTGGACATCTTGAATGTCATTATAATGTCTTAAGCGAAAACAACGTTGGCAATAAACTTCCCCTGTTTCCATTCCTTTTTCGAAAGCTGTTTTTGGTGTATAGCCTAATTCATGAGGATTTTCCGTTTGGATAATCGCACCACAGCCAATACAATGAATTGCCTCTGTCATTCTAATCCGCCTCTCCATGTCATTTCTGGATGTTTTTTTGATAAGTATTTCATAATTTTCCGTTCAAAGAACCGATTGATTCTAGTATTCCAACCATCTGTATCGACAATCGGTTGAACTAAAACATTGCGTATACCCGCTGCGTTAGCTCCCCGAATATCTGTCATAATCTGATCGCCGACCATTAACATTTCAGATGGCTTCAAGCCTAATTTTTTTTCTGCTAATTTGAAGCCACGTGCGGTTGGTTTCAAGGCACGTGCTACATAATCTAAGTCAAACTTTTCAACAACGCGTTTAATCCGGCTGTCTTTGTTGTTTGAAACAACGAGGACAGTAATTCCTGCATTTTTCATTTCTAATAACCAAGTTTTTAATTCTTCTGTTCCATCGGGATTATTCCAAGCAATTAACGTATTATCTAAGTCCGTTAGTACTGCCTTAATCCCCAGTTTTTTTAATTGTGCGGGGGTAATTTTATAAATCGCATCAATCATCCATGTCGGTTTATATTTTGAAAACATCGTGACTCCTCTCACTGACACTATGTAGTTTCTTCGATTTTAAGAGACTGAAACATAACTAAACAATTATGCTTCAGTCTCTACCTATTGTATTATACTGCATTTTACTGAAAATTTCTATAAAGGACGGTCGTTCCTTGTAAAAGAACAAGTAAAATAAAAAAAGCCACCCATCAACCCCTGAAAAGTTCGTTGATGAGTAGTAACTTCTAATATTTGCGAAAACGTTGGTATCTTTTTTCTAGTAACGTTTCCGTATCTAATTTAGCTAATTCAGTTAATTTTGAAATGAACGCTTTTTGTAACATGCGATTAATTTTTGCTTGTTCCAGAGGCTGACCGTTCATAACTTCTGGAATTACTTTATCTACAATAGCTAATTCCTTCAGCTCTGTCGCTGTGATTTTCATCAATTCTGCTGCTTCTTTCGCACGACTGCCATCTTTCCACAAAATAGAGGCGAAACCTTCTGGCGAAAGAACCGCATAAATCGTGTGTTCCAACATCCAAACTTCATCTGCGACTGCTAAAGCTAAAGCACCGCCACTACCGCCCTCACCAATGATGACTGAAATGATTGGCACTTTCAAATCAGACATCTCTAACAGGTTTTGCGCAATGGCTTCCCCTTCTCCCCGCTCTTCGGCACCAATCCCACAATAGGCACCAGCAGTGTTCACAAAGGTAATGACTGGGCGATTAAATTTTTCCGCTTGTTTCATTAAACGTAACGCTTTGCGATAACCTTCAGGATTAGGTGAACCAAAATTACGTTCAATATTTTCTGGTAGATTTCGGCCTTTTTGGATACCTACCACTGTAACTGGTTTCCCTTGCAAAGTAGCAACACCACCGACTACAGCTAAATCATCGGCAAAGTAACGATCCCCATGAAATTCTAAAAAGTCCTCAAAAATTGCTTCTATATATTCTAAAGTTGTCAAACGATCTTGGGCTCTTGCCAAGGTAACAACATCATTGGCTGTTTTCTTTTCCATGTTAGCGCCACCCTTCCAAAGAATGTAAACGTAACAAGTCGCTCAATCGTTGACGCAAAAGATTTCTTGGCACAATCTGATCTACAAAACCATGTTCTAAAAGAAACTCGGCCTTTTGAAAATCATCTGGCAACTCTTGACGAATCGTTTGTTCAATTACACGGCGGCCAGCAAAACCGATTAAACTCTGAGGCTCTGCCAAAATAATATCGCCATCCATCGCAAAACTTGCGGTAACACCGCCAGTCGTTGGATCAGTCAATACCGTAAGATACAGCAAGCCTGCTTTGTTATGCCGTTGCAAAGCGGCCGAAATTTTCGCCATTTGCATCAATGAAAAAATTCCTTCTTGCATACGGGCACCACCAGATGCAGTGAAAATCACTACTGGTAAATGCTTTTCTGTCGCCCGCTCAAACAAGCGTGTGATTTTTTCACCAACAATCGTTCCCATACTGCCCATGATAAAATTAGCGTCCATGATTCCAATTGCAATAGCTTGTCCTTCAATTGTTGCTTCTCCCGTTAAGACAGCTTCATCTAGCCCAGTTTTTTCTTGCATTTTTTCAATTTTTTCAAGATAACCAGGAAAATTTAGTGGATCTTTTGTGACTAATTCACTGTCCCAATTGTGGAAACTTTTTTCATCAACGGTTATCGCTAATCGTTCCCATGCACCAATCCGAAAACTATAGCCACAATGCGGACAGATTTTTTCTGCACCCATTTCTTTTGTATACAGTGTTCGCTTACAAGAAGGGCATTTTGCCCACATATTATCTGGAACAGAAGGCTTCTTTGATGCATCATTTGCATCAGCACGATTTGGATTAATGCGAATGTAATTTTTCTTTTTAAATAATGCCATTTGCTTACTCCTCGTATTTTAGCGGCAAGAGCACAGCTCTTGCGGCGTTCTTTCTTTAATGATTGCTTTCTGGCTCCCAATTTGGTAGAAATGTTTCTTGTAAAAAGCTTGTGTCATAGTCACCTGTCAAAACATTGTCATGTGTAATTAAATCCAATTGGAATTCGGCATTCGTAATAATACCTTCTGTTACAATTTCATTTAAAGCCCTTTGCATTTTCATCAAGGCATCAAAACGATTTTCACCATGTACGATGACTTTTGCAATCATTGAATCATAATAAGGCGGAATTGAATACCCTGAATACATAGCGCTGTCTACACGCAAGCCCATTCCACCACTAGGCAACAAGAGATTTTGAATTTTACCTGGTGAGGGAGCAAAATTAAAGGCAGGATTTTCAGCGTTAATTCGGCACTCAATCGCATGCCCAGTCAGGATAACATCCTCTTGGGTATAGCCTAAAGGTTCACCTGAAGCAATTTCTAATTGTGCTTTGACTAAATCAATCCCTGTTACCATTTCCGTAACTGGATGTTCGACTTGGATGCGGGTATTCATTTCCATGAAATAAAAGTCGCCAGCTGGATCCATCAAAAATTCAATGGTTCCGGCATTTTCATAATGCACAGCTTGTGCCGCTCGAACGGCCGTTTCGCCTAACATCTGACGCTTTTCTTCAGAAATAGCAATCGATGGTGATTCTTCTAACACTTTTTGATTATTTCTTTGTAGTGAGCAATCACGTTCTCCTAAGTGAATCACATGCCCATATTGATCACCTAAAATTTGCACTTCGATATGACGTGCTGGATAAATAATTTTTTCTAAATACATATCATCATTACCAAATGCGGCTTTGGCTTCTTGCTGCGCTGAAGTAAAGTGTTTCGGTAACTCTTCTTTTGAAAGAACTTTTCGGATTCCTTTTCCGCCACCACCAGCAGCTGCCTTTAACATCACTGGGTAACCAATTTCTTCAGCAATCGTCAACGCTTCTTCGACAGAATCAATGACGCCATCACTCCCAGGAATAACAGGTACCTTGGCTTTTTGCATCAGTTGACGTGCATTTATTTTATTGCCCATTGCATCAATCGTTTCTGCTTTAGGACCGATAAAAGTAATGTTACATTCTTCGCACATTGAAGCAAATTGACTATTTTCAGATAAGAAACCAAACCCTGGATGAATCGCTTCAGCATTGGTAACAATCGCTGCACTTAAAACAGCTTGAACATTTAAATAAGAATCAGTTGCTTTCGCCGGTCCAATACAAATGGCTTCATCTGCTAACTGTGTGTGTAACGCTTCTTGATCCGCTTCAGAGTAAACAGCAACTGTTTGAACGCCTAATTCGCGACAGGCACGAATAATACGAACAGCGATTTCTCCGCGGTTTGCGATTAATACTTTCGAAAACATTTTTCACCTATCCAATCATAAAGGTTAATTCAGCCTCGGCAACTTTTTTTCCATTAACTTTTGCCACACCTTTACCCATTCCAGCAGAAGCGCGGACTTTTAAAAGTTCAACCTCTAAAATTAATGTGTCGCCTGGTGTTACCTTTTGTCTAAATTTTGCTTTATCTAATCCACCAAAGTATGCCGTTTTCCCTTTGAATTCAGGCATTGAAAGTAATGCCACGGCGCCTGCTTGAGCCAACGATTCAATAATTAAAACTCCTGGTAAAACAGGATTCCCAGGAAAATGACCTTGAAAAACTTGCTCATTAACCGTTACATTCTTTTTCGCTACAACGCGTTCCCCGGGAATGACTTCTTCAACACTATCTAATAATAAAAAGGGATAGCGATGTGGTAAAATTTCTTGAATTTCTGTAATTGTTAATTTCATGTTTTATTCTCCTTTAGCAACTCGGAATAGCGGCTGACCAAATTCAACCACATCTTCATTGTTGACTAATATTTCAGTAATCACACCGTCAACTGTCGCCGTAATTTCATTCATTAATTTCATCGCTTCAACGATACACACAACGTCACCCGTTTTAACAGTGTCTCCTACTTTGACAAAGTTCTCTTTATCTGGTGCTGGTTGTAAATAAACGATTCCTACAATAGGTGACGTAATTTCTTCTGTCTTTTCATTGGTTGTCGGTGTATTAGTTGGCGTTTCTTCAACGACAGAAACTGTTTCAACAGGCACTGACACACCACTAGCGGCTACTGGTGTTTCTTGTGGTTGCGCCACTGGTTCTACGGCACTTCGTCCAGAAACTGTATTTTTATTCATATATAATTCAAACGAGCCTTCTCGTAAATCAAATTCGGTTAAAGTTGATTGATCAAATTGTGTTAATAATGCTTTTACTTCTTCTAACTGCATGTTAATCCTCCCAGCGTTTTAAGCAAATAACTGCATTGTGGCCACCAAAGCCTAGCGAGTTACTTAAAGCATAATCAAATTTATGCTCTTTGCTTTCTTTTAAAACAACGTTCACCGTAATTGCTTCATCTTGATTTTCCACATTAATGGTTGGCGGAATAAATTGATGTTGTAAAGCATTTAGGGTAGCAATTCCTTCAATTCCACCAGCGGCGCCTAAGAGATGTCCCGTCATACTCTTTGTACTACTTACATACGCCGTTTTTGCGGCATCACCTAAAGCCAATTCAATTGCTTTAGATTCTGCACTGTCATTGGCTTGTGTGCTTGTTCCATGGGCGTTAATATAGCCAATTTTTTCTGGAGAAATCCCAGCTTCTTCCATTGCTAGTACCATGGCTTTCGCTGCGCCGCTCCCATCTGGTGTTGGTGATGTCATATGATAGGCATCGCAATTAGCACCATAGCCAACCACTTCACCTAAAATAGTTGCGCCTCGTTCTAGAGCATGATCTAATGATTCTAAAATAAAGACACCCGCTCCTTCTCCCATCACAAATCCACTACGTTCTTTATCAAAGGGAATTGAGGCTTTTTCTGGGTCAGTCGCCTTTGTTAAAGCGGTCAAGGAAGCAAATCCTGAAATACCGATTTCTGTAATAGGCGCTTCTGCTCCACCGGCAATAATGACATCGGAGTAGCCATGTTTGATATTGCGGAACGCTTCCCCAATTGAATGAGTTGCACTAGCACAAGCCGTCACTGTTGACGTACAAATTCCTTTGGCACCAACACGTAAAGCAATATTTCCCGCCACCATGTTTCCAATCGCCATTGGAATAAATAACGGTGCCACACGTTCAGGTCCTTTGTCGTGCATCCGAATTACTTGATTTTGAATTGTTTCCAAACCACCAATTCCGGAACCCACCATAACGCCAAACCGATCCACATCTAGTTGACTGGTATCCAAGCCACTCATAGCCATTGCTTCTAAGGCCGCATAAATGCCAAATAACGAAAACTTATCCATGCGTTTGCCATCTTTTTTAACAAAATATTTTTCCATTGGAAAGTCTTTCACTTCAGCTGCTAAGGTGACACCTGTTTCACTAACATCAAATTTACTAATCGGTCCGATACCATTTTTCCCTGTTTTCAAACTTTCTAAAAAAGTCTCAGGTTCATTGCCAATCGGCGAGGTGACACCGTAACCGGTAATAACTACTCGATTCATCCTTTTGACTCCTTTCGTTTATCCGTGCATGACTAAGCCGCCATCAACATTCACGACTTGCCCAGTAATATAGGGACTTTTAGCTAAGAAAATCGCTGTAGCTGCGACATCTTCGACTTGCCCAAACGTTTGTAAGGGAATTTGCGCATTCATTTGTGTTTTAACTTTTTCCGATAAAACATCCGTCATTTCTGTTTGGATAAACCCTGGTGCAATCGCATTGCAGGTAATACCGCGCGGCGCAACTTCTCGTGCCACCGATTTAGTAAAACCAACGACACCGGCTTTACTCGCAGCGTAGTTTGCTTGACCAACATTTCCCATTAAACCAGAAACGCTAGCCATATTAATAATCCGACCACTTCGTTGTTTCATCATACGTTTAACCGCTTGTTGGGTCATGTTAAAAGTTCCTACCAAGTTAATATCTAAACAGGCATTAAAATCCTCTTTTGTCATTCGTAATAATAATTTATCATTCGTAATCCCAGCGTTATTCACCAGAATATCAATCGAGCCTAATTGGTCAACGGTTGCTTGAATCATCTCACCTGCTGCATCAAAATCGGAAATATCTCCAGAAAGGCCAATACATTTTACCCCAAAGGCTTCAATTTCTTGTCGTTGTTCTGGCGTAATCTCACTCCGACCGTTTAAAACAATATTGGCGCCCTCTTTCGCAAAAGCCAACGCAACTGCTTTGCCAATCCCACGAGTGCTTCCAGTAATAAATACGTTTTTCCCTGTTAATTCCATTTTTTACCTCCCAGTAAGTGCTGTTAACGTTTCTGTTAATGTTGCAACATCTTCCACACGGTGCATTTCAATTGTTTTGTCAATTTTTTTAACAAAACCAGTTAATGTTTTCCCTGGACCAACTTCAATCATCGTTCCCACGTTCATAGCCTTCATCGTTTCGATACTGTCTTCAAAACGTACCGCAGACATGACTTGCTTTTCCAATAACGCTTGAATTGCCTCTTGGGGCATAATTTCGGCAGTCGTATTACTAATGACAGGAATTTGCATCGTTTGAAAGTTCAATTTTGCTAAATCCTGAGCCAATTTTTTTGATGCTGGTTGTAACAGCGCCGTATGGAAAGGGCCACTCACATTTAACGGAATCATTCGTTTCACACCAGCTTCTTTGAGAAGTGTCATCGCTTGATCAACAGCAGCAACCTCACCACCAATCACGATTTGTTGTGGTGTATTATAATTTGCTGGAGCCACAATTCCGAAAGCACTGGCTTCTTGGCAGGCTTTCTCAATTACTTCACGCTCAGCATTCATAACAGCAACCATTTTGCCAGTTCCTTGTGGTGCTGCTTCTGTCATGTACTGACCGCGCTTTTGGACCAAGGCCACTGCTTCTGAAAAGCGCAAAGCCCCGCTGGCAACCAAAGCACTGTATTCCCCTAAGCTTAAACCCGCTACGACATCAGGCGTTAGTCCTTTTTGTTGCAAAAGACGGTAAAATGCGACACTGACTGTTAAAATAGCAGGTTGCGTATATTCTGTTTCATTTAAACGTTCATTTTCAGTAAAACAAAGTTCTGCCATCTCATAACCTAAGATATGACTTGCTTCATCGAAAGTTTCCCGAACAATCGCTTCTTGGTGATATAATTCTTCACCCATCCCTTGATACTGGGCTCCTTGTCCACTAAATAAAATCGCTGTTTTCATACGACACCTCATTTTTTGTTAAAATTATTCACTTAGCCCCAACGCTGATTCATCTTATGTACAATCGCTTTGCATTCAGACATGAGTGAATCAATGATTTCTTGGGCTGTTTCTTCTTTTTTTATTAACCCGGCAATTTGTCCCGCCATGACGGAACCGTAATCCATATCCCCGTCAACGACAGCTTTGCGCAAAGCGCCCTGACCAATTTTTTCAAACATTTCTAAATCAGGCACTTCTTTTTGGAGTTCTTGCTTTTCTAATTGATTATATTGAGCGGTTAATTTATTTTTTAAAGTACGCACTGGATGGCCAAAATGTTGGCAGGTAATTACTGCATCTAAATCACGTGCCTTTAAAACTTTCTGTTTATAATCTGGATGAACGTTGCATTCTTTGGCAATTAAAAAACGTGTGCCTAACTGGACTGCTTCAGCACCTAACATAAAGGCCGCAGCCATACCACGACCATCACCAATCCCACCTGCTGCAATCACAGGAATTGACACAGCATCAACGATTTGCGGTAAGCCACTCATAGTGGTTAACTTGCCAATATGTCCACCAGCTTCCATCCCTTCAAAAATGACAGCATCGGCACCAATTTTTTCCATTCTTTTTGCTAAAGCAACTGAAGGAACTACTGGGATTACTTTAATGTTATGTTCTTTAAAACGAGCCATGTATTTGGCTGGATTGCCTGCACCTGTCGTTACGACAGGAACCTGTTCTTCACAAACCAAATCGACAATTTCATCGGCAAAAGGTGAAAGTAACATGATATTGACACCAAAGGGTTGCTCCGTTAATTCTTTAACTTTTTTAATTTCTTTTTTTACGACTTCTTTTGGGGCATTGCCGCCAGCAATAATCCCTAATCCACCAGCGTTTGACACGGCACTTGCTAATGAAGCATCGGCTACCCAAGCCATACCGCCTTGAAAAATGGGATAATTGATTCCAAGCAACTCACATAACTGTTGATTCATTGATTTTATACGTCCTTTAGTTCTAAGATAAGTACACTTCATTCAAGTAAAAAAGGATTTTTCCGGCTTATTTACTTGTTTTTTTAGGGACTGGGTCATTTAGCAATTAAATGTCCCAGCCCCTTATTTTCATGTATTAGTTTGCTTGTTGTTTTTCTACATATGTTACTAAATCTTGAACGGTTTGGATGCCATCTTCTGTTTCGATTTTCACATCAAATTCATCTTCGATTTCGTTAATGATTTGGAATAAATCTAAGCTATCCGCGTCTAATTCTTCTTGAATGTTTGTAGTTAATTGTACCTCTTCAGCATCTTTTCCTAATTCTTCTACGATAATTGCTTGAATTTTTTCAAATACCATGTGTATATTCCTCCAAAATAGTCATTTTCTTCATTTATATGTGAACAGTTTTTTACAGCGTTAGGAGCAGTGAGCCCCATGTTAAGCCGCCGCCAAATCCTGTTAGCACCACGCGTTGTTGGGAACCTAAAATTAAGGTCCCATTTTCAACTGCTTCATCCAACAAGATGGGAATGCTAGCAGCTGAGGTATTGCCATATTTATCCATATTCGTTAAAAACTTCTCGCGGGAAATCTTCGTCTTACGTGCAATTTTATCGATAATGCGCACATTTGCTTGATGTAGTAGAAGATAATCCACGGTTTCGTCCGTCACGAGGGATAAAATATTTTGTGAAACATCTTTAATCGCAAAATCAAAAATACTACGTCCTTCCATCTGTAGCGTCTTACTAGCCTGCTCATGCCCCTGATAAAAAGGACTTTCGTTGATCGTGTAGCCTGACGTTAAAGCCGCCCAGCGTTGCCCGTCTGCTTGTAATTTTTCATTTAGAAAATGCGGTGTCTCAGCCGCTTCAATCAAGACGCCGGCAGCCCCATCACCGAAAAGCACCGCTGTGGAGCGATCGGTCCAATCCAACATTTTGGAAAATGTTTCGCCACCAATTACTAGACCTGTTTGATAACGACCACTTAGGACTAGTTTTTCTGCCATGCTTAAGGCATAGACAAAACCAGAACACGCTGCACTGATGTCAAAAGCAAAGGCCTCAGTGGCGCCAATTGCGCCTTGCACTTGGCAAGCAACAGAAGGCATATTGAAATCTGGTGTCACTGTTGCAACTAAAATAAAGTCAATCTCACTTGCTTGCTTTCCAGATTTTTCCAATAACTGTTTTGCGACTTGATGACATAAATCAGACGTATTTTCTTGCGTAACGATGCGACGTTCACTAATGCCTGTTCGCGAATGTATCCATTCATCAGAGGTATCCATCATTTCACTCAGTTGGTGATTCGTGACACAATTCTCTGGAACATAACGGCTTGTACAACTAATTCGTGCATAATTCTTCATGGGGATCCTCACTTTTTATTTGTATTCTTGCAAGAAATCATGAAGATTTTTTAGTGCTCTTAACAGCGCTTGTTCTTCTTCTTGCTCCATGCCTTTCAAAATGTTTTTAACCATTTCACGATGAAAATGCTGATGGACTCTAAAAAGTAATTTTCCTTTTTTAGTTAAGCCAAGCTTTACTACACGTCGATCATCTTCACTACGCAAACGTTCAACATAGCCTTTTTTAACTAAGTTGTTAATCGCTACAGTAAGTGTTCCGACGGTAATTGACAGTTCCTTGGCTACTTCTGAAGACGTTTTTTTCTTGTACATACCAATTGCTTCGATTGTGTGCATCTCCGTAATGGATAAATCATTAAATTGTGATTTTTTCAATTCAGATTCTTCAATCGTTAAGATGTCATTAAAGACACTGACTAAGTAATCGTTGACTGTTTCTAAATTAGGTTCCATTCTGTGCACCATCCATATACTTTGATTATCAAAACATTTGATGTTCAAACTATATCGTAAATAAGCAAAGAATGCAAGAGAATTTTCTATATTTTTAATGAAATATTCTTCAAATATTTCAAAAAAGGCGCATTTTCAAGGGACGAGGCTTTTAAAAAAAGGATCAATTACTTTGATACCCAAACTATTTTCACAGAAAAAGGAAAGAAGTGCAACTAAAAAGCATCACTGGCACTCCCCTGATTGAGAAGTGCCAGTGATTTTTGTTATATAATTCTTAAACTCCCACTAAGCTATTGCTACAACTTGACTGGATAATACGAGAAGAGAGTGAACCAGAAGCTTTGGTGCTTCTACTCCACTCCCTTATTAAAATGTAGGACGATTAATTATTGAATTAAGTCGTAAATTTCCATTGCTACAATATCGATGTTATCGAATTGATAGCTTTGGTGCGTATCAGATTCTGTTAATTCAAATGTTTCTGTTGATTTATCAAAACTTACAATACATTTCTCTACGCCTTCACGTTCAAAGCGGCGTACTTGTACTTCATTATCTGCTGCTTCGATCATTGCTTCCAGTCTCTTAATAATCGCCACAAGTTGTGAATGTTTCATCAGTGGGCCTCCTTTTGCAAACTAGTTCTGTACCATTGTAACAAAACATTGCCTAACTTGCATGATTTTTCGTCATTTTTTTTGATTTTTTTGTTGTTCTTTAATTTTTATTCGTTGGTTGCTTGCCATCTGTCCACCAAAGCTTAATTAAGGCCTGTGTGCCATCATTTTCAAACCCTTTATCTGCAAGGCTTTCATATAATTCTGTCGCTTTTTGCGTCGCTGGCAATGGAAGGTCAAGTTTTTTTGCTTCATCTAACGCAATCTTTAAATCTTTGATAAAATGTTTAACAAAAAAGCCTGGCGTATAATCTTCTTTTAAAATACGCGGACCATAATTACTTAATGACCAGTTCGCAGCACTACCACCACCGACTGTTTCCAGAACTTTTTCTAAAGTTAATCCTGTCGCATTTGCATAAACGAGCATTTCAGTCAAACCGGTCATTGTGCCTGCAATCATTAACTGATTCGCCATCTTAGTGTGTTGCCCTTTTCCAGCTGAGCCGTGTAGCATAAACGTTTTACCAAATGTTTTGAAAATTGGTAAGACGGTGTCATAACTTTCTTGATCGCCACCAACCATAATTGTTAAAGTACCATTTTTAGCACCTAAGTCACCACCAGAAACTGGCGCATCCAACGCATGAGCACCCACTTCTGCTGCTTTTTTGGCAATCTTTTCAGCCAAGGTCGGCGTACTTGTGGTTAAATCTACTACTATTTTACCTGTAAGATCTGCTTGAAAAATCCCTGTTTCATTAAAATACACGCCTTCAACATCTGAAGGAAAGCCAACCATTGTAAAAATGATATCACTCGCTTCCGCAATTGCTTTTGGCGTATCATACCAAACTGCTCCTTCAGCAACTAAATCATCTGTTTTACTTTTTGTTCGATTGTAAACATTGACAGATAAATTGTTTTTCATCATGTTACGAATAATTGATTTCCCCATGACACCCGTTCCAATAAAGCCGATTTTAGACATAGTAGCTTCCTCCGTTCTTAAAATAAAAAACTTTCCTCCTTCAGTATAAACGAAGGAGGAAAGTTTTGCAGTTTATTTTCTTAAAGATGTAAATTTTACTTTAATTTTTTTAATTGAGTCCGCATTTTCTTTTTCCATTTGAAGTTGATCAAAGTAAATCAATGTATCTTGATAAAATTCAATCATTTTGTTGCCAAAGTTTGTAGAAGAAATTTCAAATAATTTTTCATCTAAAATAGTTTGGTCCATTTTAATATTTGCTTGTATATAGTCAATCAATGTTGGGGCAAAATCACTGTCTGTCTTAAAAGTTTTGCCTAAGCTTTCATGATCAAATAAATTATTTAAATAGGCGTTCCCTTCTGCAACACATTGAACGCCAGCAGCCATCGCTTCTGTATAAGTTAAGCCTTGTGTTTCCGACGTTGAGGCGCTGACAAAATAGTCAGCAGCTTTATAATAAATCGCGACTTCTTCATTTGGCACTTCACCCGTAAATTGAACGTATTCACTGACTTCTAGTTCTTCTGCTAATTCTTTTAAATCCTCTAGATAGGGACCATTTCCAACTATTACTAAACGAGTTTGTGGTAATTTTTCAATAATTTGTGGTAACCCTTGAATAATTGCTTGAATATTTTTTTCATAAGAAATTCGACTTAACGATAACAACATAATCTGTTGCTCTTCAATACCTAGTTGTTGACGCATTCCAGCGATCATTTCCTCAGTAATATCGGGACGTAAAAACTTATCAATTTCGATCCCTGTTGGAATAATTCTCATTGGTGCGGTTACTCCATAATCCCGTAATTTTTCAATTACACGTTCACTGGGACAAACAACACCTGTCGTATGATTTGTAAACACTCTTGAAAAGAATTTAACATGTGATGGACGGACAACTTTTCCTTTAGCAATATAATGTAAGTAATCTTCATACATCGTATGATACGTATGGATGACAGGAATTTTCATTTTTTTCCCAACCATTTTCCCTAAAATACCCGCACCAAATTCAGTATGTGTATGAATTAAATCTAATTCCAATTCTTTGGCAATTAAATAGGCGTACCACATGCCGCGAACCACTACTCGGCGATCTTTAAAAGATACGAATGGCACACTAGGCATTCGTATGACATCTTCTTCAAAATCAGTCGCGTTAGGATCGGTTGTCGTAAAAATATACACTTCATGGCCGTGCTTTTCTAATTCATCTTTTAAGGTCTTAATAGAAGTCGCTACCCCACTCACTTGCGGGAAATACGTATCAGTAAAAAAACCAATTTTCACTCTCATTACCTCCATTTCATCTAACAATAACTGCCTTCAATATTTGTTAAGATAAGACTGTCTCGTAGACTTCTTTTAACTCGTAACCAATTTGCTTGATACTTCTTTGCTCTGCTACTTGGTAGCCTGCTTCTCTAGTGCTAGGTATTTCCCCTTCTAATAAGCCTTCAATATATTTTTTAAATTCTTCAATAGAATGACCCATATAACAATTTTCATTAGCTACTAGCCAGCCTTGATAAACTGGAATATCACGCACCAAGACTTGTTGCTGACTAGCTAATGCTTCTAAGACAACAATTCCTTCCGTTTCTTCACGCGAAGGGAAAAAGAAGAGATTCGCTGCCGCATAGGCCCCTTCGATGACATCTCCTTTAATATAACCTGGGAAAATAACATTTTCTGGATGATCTTCTTTAACTAATTGTCGGATATTTTTTGGGATAGAATACATTGGTGTATCACCAAACCAAATAAATTGATACTCTGGTAACTGTCGCGCAACTTCAATAAAATCAGTGATTCCTTTGCGTTCAAAAAATAATCCCACACAAATAATTACTTTTTTCTCTTCATCTATTTTAAAATATTCTCGGAATTTTTGTTCCTTTTCTTCTGAAGGATAAAAGCGTGATAAATCAATACCATTTGAGATCGCCGAAATAGGCACTTTAATACCATATCCTTCTAGCAATGTTTTAGAATACGGTGTTGGTGTAATTAAATGATCCGCTTTGGAATACAAACTGATAAGATATTTTTTTACTAATGGTGCCAGTTGATTAGACCCAATAAAGGAATTACGAAAATCTTCTTCTGTCGAATGGGCATGATAAATAACTTTTTTTCCTAGTTTACGTGCTTTTCTGACCATACGATGGCTATTTACGCCATATGTATTAATATGCAATATATCATAGTCACTGCAATCAGCATCTAATGTATATTCTATTCCAACTTCAGAGAGCGCTCGTTTCTGGTGATCTAATGCTCGACCAATACCTGATTTGGCTAAGATTTTCTCACCTTCAAAATATAACAATATTTTCAAACCCGCTCCTCCTTTTCTGCTTTACTAACTATAATAAACACATTATACCATAGCTAAAATTTGATGTATTCATTCTTCGGTAGGATCCTTTTAATCTTATAAATGTTTTTAAAGTCCCTTCTTCAAGCTTATCAAAAAATAGTGAATAAAACAAAAAAAGCAAAAACCAAGTTGGTTTTTGCTTTTGCTCAACTCCGGCAGTAGGACTCGAACCTACGACATCATGATTAACAGTCATGCGCTACTACCAACTGAGCTATGCCGGAATAATCGCGTGGCGACGTCCTACTCTCACAAAGGGAAACCCTTCACTACAATCGGCGCT
>OBUO01000072.1_pt1 | contig 60624 bp, 63 predicted proteins | sample 1475861 | NCBI WGS metagenome assembly OBUO01 (sample SAMEA2579936, study PRJEB22360) | human gut metagenome | biome: human gut; feature: human-associated habitat; material: faeces | place: Denmark | collected 2008/2010
ATTTTTGAGCTATGTACAAGAAGCATTTTATTCTAACTTAATTTGACAAATCATATAGTATAAAGAAAAAATTAGAAAATTTTGCTAAAAATAAAATATAAGAATAACTACCATAAGTTGTTGATAGAAAAGCACCAACAGGGTATACCCAGTTGATACTTTTCTATGTTCAAATTGTTGCTAAGTAAGTAGTAGGTCATTCAAGTTGAGCATACTTTAATTTAGGGAATAATAGTGATATTCAAATAAATTGCTACTATCTTAAAGTTATTATGTCTATTGCACATTATGTTGTTTTTAAGGTGGTTTTTATAATTTGAAAAAATTTCTTAATTTGTGTATATTCTATGTAATTAGGGTTAAAAATAAAATATAATTTCAAGGAGGAAGAAATGATATTAATTGTCAAATTAAGTTAGACAATTCCTCTTTGCATATGTGACTCAAGAATACTTCTATTGGTGTTTTATAGTTTAATGATTTTCGAGGGATATTATTTCTTTTCGATGCAATAGATTGGATAAAAGATTCATCAACTTCGTTGAAGTCCATTTGCTTTGGTAAACCATCTTTACGTAATAAACCATTAGAGTTTTCATTTAAACCTCTTTGTGATGGTGTACCAGGATCTGCAAAATAGATATCAATATCATTGATATTACTGATTGATTTCCAATTTGAAAATTCCTTTCCACAATCAAAAGTCATTGATTTGAATAGATGCTTAGGTACAGATTGCATCCATTGGTTCAAACGATTTTCAATATCTATAGCTCGTCTGCCTTCTGGCTGAAGAGTGATGATTACTTTAGATAATCGCTCAACGAGGGTAATAACAGCACTTTTGTGCTTTTTACCTACAATAGTATCCCCTTCAAGGTGGCCAAATTCTTGATTGAATTTAGAATAATCATTTCCTCTGTCACGAAGTGATCGACGAAAAGATTGTTTTCCCCGAGTTTCTTTGTGTCCGTTGGCTTTACGTTTTCCTTTCATAGGTAGGTGAGTCACTTCAAATACGCCTTGTTTAAACATACGATAAAGTGTACGCATAGAACAAGAAATAGAAAACTCTGCACGGCCAACAATCACATCAGGTGTCCAACCTTGAACAACCCTCTTTTGAATATATTCTGTTTGTTCATCTGATAAGACAATAGGACGTCTGCCACAGCGAGTTTTATTCTTCTTGTATTGATTGAAATAATCTAGAGCATTGTGCCCTGTTTTGAAAAATTGGTAAACTTTATGAATCGTTTGTCTAGATCTATTCAATAGTACTGCGGTTTTGGCTACAGATTGATGATTATTATAATACGCCTCTATCATTGCAAGTTCATTTGATGTAAGATGGGTATAGGTCATTTGTCTTCACTCCTTATAATTCTTTTGCGGGAACTATCTTGAGTGTAGCACAAATGACTTTTTTATTTGTCTAGCTTAATTTTACAATCGGCGTGATAAAAAAAATACTTTTCGGAGTAGTATGTATTTTTGCGTTTGGGGGAATGGCAATCACTGCATTTGCAGATGATACTCTGCCTATCTATGGTTCACGTATTTGGTTTGATTTAAATGGCAATGGAATACAAGACCAAAATGAACCGTCAGCACCTGCTATTCATTTTGATAAACTAGCCTTTACAAATAAGGATTTGACGGTAGGATTTGATTATCCAGGAAATAATCATTTGAATGCTGGATCTACTACAACCCCTATTAATTCTGCTACAGCTGTTATTGAGCCTAAGTCAGCATGGGTAAAACAGAATTTAAATAAAGATTGGTCGGAAATAACAGATAAAGCTATGGAAACAGATGATTGGACGGAGTACGAAAGTGTTTCAAAGCAATTTTCTGATGCTAATCCGCTTATGGATAATGCAGAAGTACCATACAGAACAGGTTTTGGGAACCTAAATTTAGCTAACTGGATTGCTCAAAATGTACCCGAAGATAGCTCATACATTAATTACATTTACATTAATCCTAGTCAACTACCAAAATGGTTAACTATTACTGAATCCAATAAAGCAAGTATTGTTAATAGTTCACAATTTTCAGCAGATGGTTTCTATTACTTTGATAATAAAGCTCCTCTCCAAACAGTCAGTGGTTACTACAATTTAGATGGAACATTTACTGAAAGTAATGATACTCAAAATCCGTATGTTCACAGTTATGCAATAGCAAATCTAGGATTAATTCCTCATGCTTCTATAAAACTTGATATGACAACAGAACAAAAAATAAGTAATCCAAATGAAGAAATTACTGTAACCTACACAGTTAAAAATGACGGTACGAGCGATCTTGAAAACATAACTTTATCCGATATCGATTTTCCAGCATTTAATTTGAAAAGTGGAGAAGAAAAGACTTTTAGTGTGGCACAAATACCTAATCAGCAAGGAATTATAAATACAACTGTGCAAGGTGATCTTAATTATTACTATGATCAAGTTTACTTAAATCCCGATACAGGAGAGACTTCAACCACTCCACAAAAACCCATGCATCTATTGACAGTTACTGATGATAAACAGGTAACGGTGACTTACCCGACTACAAAACAGTCAACAATAACAGTCCGCTATATGGATGAAGAGGGAAATCAATTAATTGATCCTATTACTAAGACAGACATTGTAGGTAAGGAGTATTCTACTGAGCAAAAAACATTTGACGGTTATCAATTTGAAAAGTTAACGGGAAATGCTTCTGGTGTATTTACAGAGAATGATCAAGAGATCGTTTACGTATATAAAAAAATTGATGTGTTAAAAGAAGAGAATAAAGGTCAAATTAACAAAACATCGAATACTGAATTTAAAGAAGCAAACAAGTCAAATGATAAAGTTAAAATGGATAATGCTTCTACAGGAAAAAAGATTGATAAATCTTTGCCTAGAACAGGATTTAATAATAATGGGTCTTCGGAATATATAGTGGAATTACTTTCTTAATAGTTTAAAAACAACTGGTGTTTAAATCGGATTTTCTAGTGGGATGTTAGGACAATCAATAGTATTATAAAAGTATCAATCACATACGAGTGATACGTTGGGAAAAAAATAAAATAGTCCAATTTACTTGACCGTGTACTATGGTACACGGTTTATAATATTCATGGGGTGAAATAAGATGATTTACCGCATTAGTGAGTTTGCAGAAAAATGTGGCGTTAATAAAGAAACGATTAGATATTACGAGCGAAAAAATTTACTACAAGAACCTCACCGAACGGAAGCTGGTTATCGGATATATTCATATGATGACGTTAAGCGTGTTGGGTTTATTAAACGAATACAGGAACTTGGATTTTCTTTAAACGAGATTTATAAATTATTTGGTGTTGTAGATAAAGATGAAGTTCGTTGTCAAGATATGTTCGAATTTGTTTCTAAAAAACAAAAGGAAGTTCAAAAACAAATAGAGGATTTAAAACGAATTGAAACTATGTTAAACGACTTAAAACAACGATGTCCAGATGAAAAAAGTTTACATGCTTGTCCGATAATTGAAACCCTAATTGAGGAAGAATGAAAGGAATTTTGAAATGAAACATAAAAAGACCTTTATTGCAGGGCTTATAGGTACATTTTTGGTTTTGTTATGTTGTGCTACACCTATTTTAGTTATTTTATTAGGTACGCTTGGATTAGGTGCAATAACAGGCTATTTAGATTTTGTTCTGATTCCTGTTTTAGCTGTTTTTCTTGGTTTAACTTTTTATGCTTATTCTAAATATGAAAAATCACATAAAAATAAGAAGATGTAAAAAATGAAAGAAAGAGTTGTTGCAATTGCTTCGATGTTTTCAGCTTTTTTAGCAAGTCTTTGTTGAATTGGCTTAGCGATCTTAATACCACTTGGTCTAAGTGGTTTAGCTGGAACACTTGCCGTTACGTTTGCGCCATATCGAATTTGGTTTATTGTTATCACTGTTGTTATGCTTTCTTTTGCTCATTTACTTGTATGGAAACAAAAAAATAGTTCAAAGAAAACGAAGAAGTTGTTATGGGTTAGTACAATCGTTTCTGGGGTAATGCTTATCTATACATTGTTCAGTCAGGGGATATAAGGCATGATGAAATATTTAATATATCTATTCATTATATTTGGATTGGTTGTTGTCCTTTCTGGGTGTGGTCAAAAAGCAGTTGAAGAAGGTTCAAAAACAAGTGAGGTTCCATCAGAAAACTTAGAATCTGTTTCGTTTAAAATAGATGGTTTTACTTGAGTATCTTGCGCTTTTACGGTGAGTTCCGCCGTTTCTAATTTAGAGGGTATTCAAGATATAGAAGTTGAAGGATCAGGAGAAACCCAACTTACATTTGATAAATCGAAAACTAGTTTAGAAGAAATTGAAGAAATAATTACTGATTTAGGGTATGAAATAAGGAAATAGGAAAATTTAAGATAAAACAGGAGGTTGAGGTAATGAATAAATTTAAGATAAATATTCAAGGAATGACTTGTACAGGTTGTGAAGAACATGTAGCCGTAGCACTTGAAAATGTGGGAGCTAAGAACGTTGAAGCTAGTTTTCGTCGTGGTGAAGCAGTATTTGAATTACCCGATGATATTGGGGTGGAAAGTGCAAAAAAGGCAATTGATGAAGCAAAATACCAGCCTGGAGAAATAGAAGAAGTACAATCTGAAGAAAAAATAGTTTTAGGTGATGAGGGAGACTATGACTTACTTATCATTGGTTCTGGCGGGGCTGCTTTTTCGGCTGCGATTAAATCGGTTGAATATGGGGCAAAAGTAGCTATGATTGAGCGTGGAACCGTTGGGGGAACATGTGTAAATATTGGTTGTGTGCCATCAAAAACACTTCTTAGAGCTGGGGAAATCAATCATTTGGCAAAAGTCAACCCATTTATAGGTTTACAAACATCTGCTGGAAAAGTGGAATTAGCTCCTTTAGTAAAGCATAAAGATGAGTTAGTAAGCGAACTTCGGAATCAAAAATATGTCAATTTAATTGATGAATATGGCTTTGAGTTAATTGAAGGTGAAGCAATATTTGTTGATGAAAATACAGTTGAAGTTAACGGGAAGAAACTTTCTGCAAAGCGTTTCCTAATTGCAACGGGCGTTTCTCCTTCCTTACCGCCGATTTCAGGACTTGAAAAAGTGGATTATCTAACAAGTACAACATTACTTGAATTAAAAACGGTACCAAAACGATTAACGGTTATTGGTTCAGGATATATCGGAATGGAACTTGGGCAATTGTTTCATAATTTAGGTTCAGAAGTCACGCTTATGCAAAGAAGTGAGCGACTTTTAAAAGAATATGATCAAGAAATTTCAGAAGCCGTAGAAAAAGCGTTAATTGAACAAGGTATTAACCTTGTAAAAGGGGCAACTTTTGAGCGTGTAGAACAAGAGGGGCAAATCAAAAAGGTTCATGTAACAGTAGATGGTAAGAAAAAAGTGGTGGAATCAGAGCAGTTACTTGTTGCAACAGGAAGAAAACCAAATACAGATGCTTTGAAATTAAGTGCCGCAGGGGTTGAAGTTGGAAAACGAAAAGAAATCCTGATAAATGACTACGCTAGGACAAGTAATAAAAAGATTTATGCTGCAGGCGATGTAACATTAGGACCTCAATTCGTTTATGTAGCAGCATATGAAGGTGGAATTGTTGCCGATAATGCGATTGGCGGATTAAATAAAAAATTAGATTTATCCGTTGTTCCTGGCGTAATTTTTACAAATCCTTCGATTGCAACGGTTGGTTTAACAGAAGAACAAGCAAAAGAAAAAGGCTATGAAGTAAAAAAATCTGTATTGCCTTTAGATGCAGTTCCAAGAGCAATAGTAAATCGTGAAACAACAGGCGTTTTTAAGCTTGTTGCCGATGCAAAAACTTCAAAATTACTAGGGGTTCATATCGTATCTGAAAATGCAGGAGATGTGATATATGCGGCGACATTAGCCGTTAAGTTTGGATTAACAGTCGAGGATTTAAAAGACAGCCTTGCACCATATTTAACAATGGCAGAAGGATTAAAATTAGCTGCTCTTACCTTTGATAAGGATGTTTCGAAATTATCTTGTTGTGCAGGCTAAGGGAACTTTTTTTACAATTCCCTATTCAAGTGAACCAGCTAATACTGTACTAAAGTGTGCAGTAGTTTAGCAAAGTCTACAAAAGGATTTCATACACTATTTTGCGATCACCCATTATATAAATGCTTTAAGGGATTTTCTAAGTGCATTTGTGGTCACAAAAATAATTTAACACTGATGATTTCGACATCAAATCTATATTTGATACCTTAACACCGCAGAGTAATAAAGGATGAACAATATGTCAGACTTATTATCCCTACCAGACATTAAAACAATAGAATCACCACAAGAAAATGAAACCGATATGATGTTTAAAGTTGAAGCAGCCGGACCACCTGAACGTTGTCCTGAATGTGGTTTTGACAAGTTGTACAAACACAGTTCAAGAAATCAACTAATTATGGATTTGCCCATTCGTTTAAAGCGAGTGGGCTTACAATTGAACCGTAGACGATACAAGTGTCGTGAACGCAGGACTATTTATGACATCAAGCCTAACCGTAACAAGGAAACAGGCATCCAACGTCTTTCAGAAATCAGTGACAGGACTTATATTGAGTACGTCACAATGGATATGTGGAAGCCCTACAAAGACGCAGTGAACACTATCCTTCCACACGCTAAAGTGGTCGTAGATAAGTTTCATGTAGTTAGAATGGCTAATCAAGCCTTAGATAACGTCAGAAAGTCTTTGAAAGCTCATATGAGCCAAAAAGAAAGACGTACCCTTATGCGTGAAAGGTTTATCCTTCTAAAGCGTAAACACGATCTAAATGAACGTGAATCATTCCTCTTAGAGACTTGGTTAGGTAATCTTCCTGCCTTAAAAGAAGCCTATGAACTCAAAGAAGAGTTTTACTGGATATGGGATACTCCTGATCCAGATGAAGGTCGTCTTCGTTATAGTCAATGGAGACACCGTTGTATGTCCAGTAACTCTAAAGACGCATATAAAGACCTCGTGAGAGCCGTAGACAACTGGCATGTCGAAATATTCAACTACTTTGATAAAAGGCTCACTAACGCTTATACGGAGTCAATTAACAGCATTATTAGGCAGGTAGAGCGAATGGGTAGAGGTTACTCGTTTGATGCCTTACGAGCCAAAATCCTTTTCAATGAGAAGCTCCATAAAAAGCGTAAGCCACGATTTAATTCAAGTGCTTTCAATAAAGCTATGTTATACGATACTTTCAATTGGTATGAAGTGAATGATCACGACATTACAGACAACTTTGGTGTCGATTTTTCCACACTTATTAAGAATTTGGAGAAGGGTGATTTATAAGCCCTTTTCCACCATGAAATCCGAATACCCTTTAAAACTTTGCAACAGAACCGTGGGTAGTGAACAATAGCATGCTTTCTAGCGGAACAACGAACCCAATGCTTTTAGCAAGAGCACAAAATGAAGAAGTTTGGATTGATAAGGTAGCAGAGCTGTCTAACAATCATTACCCAGTGATTGAATGGAAAGCTGAGGATATTTCAGGAGATGCTTTAAGAGATATTTTATAATTTACGAGATAACTCATATTTTACTCATTGACAAAACATAGATAAAGTTCTATATTAAATATAGATGAACATCTATATGGAGGTGAGAATATGGATTATTTAGGATTATCAAAAATTATGAAGGCAATTGCAGAGCCTAATAGACTTCAAATATTAGATATGATTTCAACTGGTGAAAAGTGTGCATGTGATATTTTGGATAATTTTGATTTTACTCAGCCGACACTATCACATCATATGAAGGTTTTAATTGAGGCGGGAGTAGTAACCGCACGTAAGGAAGGCAAATGGCAATATTATTCTCTGGTAACAGAGAATATTGAAGAATTTCAAGAATTAATACATCAGATATTGAATATAAAACAAAAAGAAGGAGTTATGTAAAATGAGTAAAGTATCGTTGTATGAACCAGCAATGTGTTGTGACACAGGAGTTTGTGGTCCCGGAGTAGATACAGAATTGCTTCGAGTTTCCTCTATTATTCAAACATTGGAAAAAGCCGATGGTGTAGAAGTAGAGCGTTTTAATTTAACAGGTAATCCTGCGGCATTCGTAGAAAATGAAAAAGTTGGGGAGTTGTTACAGTCTAAAGGAGCCGACATACTACCAGTTGTTTTATTAGATGGTGAAATTGTGAAAATGGCTGGTTATCCGTCAAATGAGGAGTTTAGTGTCTATACTGGTGTTAATTTCTCAGAGGATAAGAAAGAAGAACAATCAAATAGTTGCTGCTCTCCATCATCTGGATGTTGCTAAAACGAAGAAACTAAAGCCTATGAGAAGAGATTCTCATAGGCTTTTTTATTAAGTGAGACAGAATCTATTGACAATAGATAGATGAACATCTATATTATATATAGAAGAATTTCTATGTATGGAGGGATGAAAGATGGATTATGAATTAACAGCAAAAGTTTTTAAAGCATTAGGAGACCCAAAAAGGGTTCAAATTGTGGATATGCTCTCTTGTGGTGAGCGTTGTGCATGTGATTTATTAGAGCATTTTGAATTTACACAACCAACGCTTTCCCATCACATGAAATTGTTAATGAATGCAGGGATTGTTTAAGCCAGAAAATCAGGGACATGGCACAACTATTCATTGAATGCGGAAAATATGAAAGTATTATCTGGTGTCATTCAAACAATCATTCAAAACACAGATGACTGTATTTGTCATACGATTGATAATGCTGCATGTTCTTGTGAGGGTAAAGGGAGAGTAACAGCTACAAAGAAAGTAACAACTGCTTAGAATGAAGATGTTAAATTTAAAGGAGGAAACCAAACATGAAATTGTACCAACCAGATCAGTTACCATTAACAAAGTATCTATTTTTTACAGGAAAGGGAGGTGTTGGTAAAACAACGACTGCTTGTGGCACTGCTACTTATTTAGCAGATAGTGGGAAAAAAGTTATGTTAGTCAGTACCGATCCAGCAAGTAATTTACAAGATGTTTTTCAAACAGAATTAACAAATAAAGGGAAAGAAATTCCAGAAGTTCCGGGATTAACTGTAGCAAATTTTGATCCTGTAACAGCAGCTGATGACTATAAAGAAAGTGTTGTAGGACCATTTAGAGGGAAACTACCTGATTCTGCTTTAGCGAATATGGAGGAACAATTATCTGGTTCTTGTACAGTAGAGATTGCTGCCTTCAATGAATTTTCTGGTTTTTTAACTGATCCAGAAGCAGAGAAAAAGTATGATTATATTATTTTTGATACCGCACCAACAGGTCACACGTTAAGGATGTTACAGTTACCGTCTGCATGGAGTAATTTTATGGATGAAAATACAACAGGAGCTTCATGCTTAGGTCAATTATCTGGTTTAGGTGATAAAAAGGAAATTTATGAGCATGCTGTAGCCACATTAGCTGATGGAGCAAAAACAACTTTAATGCTTGTAACTAGACCACAAAAGGCACCACTTTTAGAAGCAGATCGAGCTTCTAAAGAATTACAAGAGATAGGCATTGAAAATCAAGTTTTATTAGTGAATGGCGTCTTAGAGGAAGCAACAGATAAAGTATCTCAATTGATTTATGATGGACAACAAGAAGCGTTGGCACAAATGCCAGATAGTTTGAAAGCTTTTCCTGAGTACAGTATTCCTTTACGTTCTTACAATGTGACTGGTGTTGAAAATCTACGCCAATTGTTGAAATCCAATCAAGGTGAATTTTTAACTGAAATAGTCACACCAAGAGCATTTCCTAGATTGAAAGACATCGTGAATGAGTTGCATCAATCTGGTAAAAAAGTGATTTTTACAATGGGTAAAGGTGGCGTTGGGAAAACGACTATTGCTGCGGCAATTGCCACTGGTTTAGCAGATAAAGGCAAGAAAGTTCATTTGGCTACAACCGATCCAGCTGCTCATTTACAATTTGTGATTTCTGAATCCGATCAAATCAAGGTGAGTCATATCGATGAGGACAAGGAATTAGCAGATTATACAGAAGAAGTATTAAGCAAGGCTCGTGAAACGATGTCACCAGATGATGTTGCTTATGTAGAAGAAGATTTACGTTCGCCTTGTACACAAGAAATCGCTGTATTCAGAGCTTTTGCAGAGATTGTGGATGATGCCGATTGTGATGTGGTAGTTATTGATACCGCACCAACAGGACATACATTACTATTACTTGATTCTACCCAAAGCTACCATAAAGAAGTAGAGCGGACATCTGGTGAAGTACCAGAATCAGTGAAACGTCTCTTACCTCGTTTGCAAGATGGAAAAGAAACCGAAGTGGTCATGGTCACTTTACCTGAAACAACACCTGTTTATGAATCTATGCGACTACAGGAAGACTTGGATCGAGCAGGCATTGCTCATACATGGTGGGTCGTGAATAGCAGTATGTTAACAAGTGGTACAACAAATCCAATGTTACTAGCCCGAGCACAAAATGAAAATACATGGATTGATAAAGTAGCAGAATTATCTAATAATCATTATGGAGTTGTAGAATGGCATGCAGAAGAAATCTCTGGAGAAGCACTACACAATATATTGAATTAGAAGCATTTTATTTTTTTTATTGATAGATAGAAATTTTTCTATCTATCATGCACTTATTTGAATTTTATGATGGAGGAAGATGATGATGGAAAAAGAAGAACAAAAAGGATTGGGAATATTTGAAAAATATTTAACTCTTTGGGTGGCTTTGTGTATGGTTACGGGTGTTTTAATTGGGAAATATTTGCCAGCTGTTCCAGCAACTTTAGGGAAATTCGAGTATTATCAAGTATCTATTCCAACAGCAATCTTAATTTGGTTGATGATCTATCCGATGATGTTGAAAATAGATTTTACTAGTATTGGGGTACATGGAACATAGAAACGAAAATGCACGGTAGGATAAAAATATAATCACAAGAAACCTTGATTTCATACGATTCTTGTGATTATCTACTTTTCTATGCTAAATATTTTATTGGAACATTCATACGAAAATGCACGGTAATAAAAAAAGACGAACATTACTAAAATTTTTCCAAATTTAATGGACGTAATTTTCCATCAGAAAGTTCTTGTTCATATTTAAAGGTGTACTTGCCAACAAAATTAATATGATCACTAATTAAAGGAGATTGTTTTCGTAACATTTCTTCTGAACAATCATATCCTTCTTTTTTCATTTGTTCAAAGACTTTTTCTAAATACAATGAATTCCAATAGATAATGGCATTAGTAACCAATCCTAATGCATTAAGCTGTTCTTCCATTCCATCATAATAGGTTTGGTATAATTTTCCTTTACGTCCATAAAAAATATTTCGACATAAAGCATGACGTGATTCTCCCTTGTTTAATTGTTCTAGAATTTGTCGTGCATAAATTTCGTCAGAAATATAGCGAAGCTGATGTTTTGTTTTATACACTTTCCCATATTCAGTAATAGCTTTACCTAGCTCTGTTGGTTGCCCATTTCGTTGAAGTGCTTTTGTTAACTCTGTCGCATTAACTTTACCTGATTTTAAGGAACCTGCTACCCGAAGGATTTCTTCCCAATAAGTTTGAATAAGTGTTAAATTGATTTTATTTTGTGATAGTGTATTAAGTTCGTGATAATCCGCATCAGAATCAATTCGCCAAAGTTTTGTTCCTTTATCATTTGCGATTCGCGGGCTAAATTGGAATCCTAATAAGGCAAAAAGCCCAAATATCATATCACTATAACCAGCTGTATCTGTCATTATCTGATTAGGAGTTAGCTCGCTAGGTTGATTAAGAAATCCTTCTAATAAGTACAATGAATCACGGAGTGTACCAGAAACAACCATACCATGAAATCCTATATATTGATCAGAAATAAAATTATAAAAAGTAATTCCTCGACCACGCCCAAAATATTTTGGGTTGCTTTTAGAATATAGAGAACGTTGTGGAGTAGTATAACGAATACCATCAGCTGATGCCATATAACCGTCTCCCCATAATTTAGTTATAGCAAGTTTTCGGTGTGCATGAATAATTTTTTGATTAGCTGCAGAGAGCGTGTCTACTCGAATATAGTGGTGATTAACATAGATTAGGCGATCATATTTTAACGAATCAATACTATTTTTTGAAACTGGAGAAAAACCGATATTACAAGCTTCTGCTAAAAGAACAGCTAGTAAACTAATATCTAAGTCTTTCATTTTTGTGTCTTTGTCATTTAAGTGATTAAATAGTTGAGTAAGATTTAATTGTTGATTTACTTCTAATAACAAATCTGTTAAATCAATTTTGGGTAATAATTGTTGAATACGTAATTTAAACGCTTTCTCTTCTTTATTTTCATAAACTTTTTTTAATCTGGAAACAATTAATTGACTATTATTTTCTATTCGAGCCATATTAGAAGTAGGCCAACGTCTTAATGCTTCTTTGTAAGAAAGATCTAAATCTTTTTTTAACCATAAAGATACTTCTTCTCCAGAAGAAGGTAGACCTAGTTGTTCTAATACAATCCCTTTTTGTTGAAGCCATGTTTGTTTATCCAGTAAACAATCCATAGGATTGTTATAAAGATTGCTTTGGGAAATATAGATATCATGCCGTTTGAACGATTGAATTAAGCATTCAATTGCGGCAATTAAAACACATTTATTAGTCTGATTTGGATTTTCTTGAATATAATAAACCCATTTTTTTGGAATAGTATGTTCAATTGTTTGAAACATTTTATAAGTGATTGGTTTAGGGAAACGATTATTTATGAAAGACCAAAGTTCTTTACAATTATTTCCATAGTTGTTGCTGTCGAAATTTAAAGTAATTAAAATATCCGGAATAAATTTTTTAAACTTTCGATAAGTAGTTAGAAGTTCAACAATAGCAATAGGTTCTTGCTCATTTTTCACTAATTTTCTAACTTGTGTGACTGCAGAATAAATGCTTTCTTCAGAATATTTTTTTAAAATTTGACTACGTATAGAACTATCACTGTTATTAGAGGATTCTATCATAACAAATTCAACAATATCTGAAAGTGTTGAAGCTGCACGGTCTAAATCTTTAATTGTCCGAAGTCTTTCATTAGCTTCTTTATTCTTAGCACGTCTAAAAATTGTTTCAAAAAAATTAACCAGGGCTAAAATTTGTTCGTCCATAGCTTTTCGTTTATAGATATAAATAAATGCTACTAACAAAGCTATTTTTTTCTGTTCACTCATACGTTGAATCAATTGGGCTTTAGCTTTAAATGCATAATTGGCTAATATTTTTATTTTTCCTTCAGGAATTAATTTTATTTGCCAGTTTTCTGTAGAAAAAGTTTGGAATTGTTTTAATCGTTCAAATCCTCTAGAAATTTCTTTCAAACTGTAGTCAGTCAAAGGAGTTCTTAAAATATCCATTTTAATTGTTGCTCCATAAACAGGTGTTCCAACTAATTCTAAAAGATTTAAGAGTTGTTTTTTCTCCTTATTCGTTGGAATTAATGCTAATTGTTTATATAATTGCTCTTCAGCTTTTTCAACGATGCTAGCTATAAAACGTGAAAAAGTAGTAAACCCTGGTAATATTATTTTCTCATCTAAACATTTTTTTAGAAGCATATCAAAGAGCATATTCGTAGATTCTGTAGTATAAATGGCCCTATTTAATAGCCAATTACTTAAATACTTTTTTAGATGGCTAAACTCTTTATACCCATAAATATTTTTAATTAACTTGACATGATCATCTTTTGTTTGTCGCCTTTTATAATTATGTATCTCTTTAGGATTAATTTTTAGCTGAGCTGCCACATAAATAATCGCATTTTCAGGAATAGTGTTTATATCTGTACAAAATGTTCCTAAAAATCTTAGCGAACTTAATTGTAATGAAAATCCTAATTTAGTTGAAGACAATCTCATTGTAGAAATTATTTCTAAATCTTTTTCATGTAAATAAAAAAATTGATTTAATTGTTCAGCACTAGGCTCCCCTAAATAAGTTCCAAAAGAATCCTTTTTATCTTTCATTTATTCTGTTTTAATCCTCCTAGAAGTAAATTTTAAGTAGACTTATAATTTACTTTTAAAAATGTTATGATGACAGTAAAAACACAAGTAAATTTTACATGTAAATTATATCACTTTTTAAGGAGAGTTTATGGTAAAAATTGGCTATATTCGTGTGTCTGGTCAAGACCAAAATTTAGACCGACAAGTTGCACTGTTGAACCAACTCAAAATCGACAAATTATTTCAAGAAAAAGCAAGTGGAAAAGATTGTAATCGACCTGAATTTCAAAAACTGCTGAATTATATTCGCGAAGGAGATTGTGTGGTTGTTGCTTCGCTTGATCGTTTAGGAAGAAACTATGAAGACATCAAACAGACGGTCGCGTTTATGAAGCAGAAAAACGTCTCATTACAAATTCTTGACGCCCCATTTTTAAATTTCAATACAGGGAATGAACTGTTAGATACAGCTATGTTTGACATGTTTTTATCGTTATTGAGTTATATTGCCCAAAATGAACGAGAAAAAATTAAGGAGAGACAACGTCAAGGGGTCCTTTTAGCCAAACAAGCGGGACGGTATAAAGGACGTCCGACAGAGTATGCGCCAAATTCTAAAAACCCTCAAAAACGTCTTGTTTACCAAACAGTAGTCAAGCAATTAAAACAAGGAGATACAGTAGCAGAAATCGCAACAGAAAATGGACTTTCTCGGCCAACCGTATACAAAATAAAAAAAGCGAATAATTTGTAGATTTTATCTACAGTTATTCGCTTTTCTACCGTGCATTTTCGTTTCTATGTTCCATGTACCCCATAATGTACAAGCTGCGGAATTAGATACGCAACCAGAAACAACCATGGTGCAACCCGATAACCCCGATTCGCAGGTAGGTAGTACAACGCCTAATACGGCAGTATCAGAAGAAGCAACAGTACAAAAAGACACTACTTCTCAACCGACCAAAGTAGAAGAAGTAGCGTCTGAAAAAAATGGAGCTGAACAGAGTTCAGCTACCCCAAATGATACCACAAACGTGCAACAACCAACAGTAGGAGCAGAAAATTCAGCACAAGAACAACCAGTAGTCAGCCCTGAAACAACTAATGAACCTCTAGGGCAACCAACAGAAGTTGCACCAGCTGAAAATGAAGCGAATAAATCAACGTCCATTCCTAAAGAATTTGAAACACCAGACGTTGATAAAGCAGTTGATGAAGCAAAAAAAGATCCAAACATTACCGTTGTTGAAAAACCAGCAGAAGACTTAGGCAACGTTTCTTCTAAAGATTTAGCTGCAAAAGAAAAAGAAGTAGACCAACTACAAAAAGAACAAGCGAAAAAGATTGCCCAACAAGCGGCTGAATTAAAAGCCAAAAATGAAAAAATTGCCAAAGAAAATGCAGAAATTGCGGCAAAAAACAAAGCGGAAAAAGAGCGTTATGAAAAAGAAGTCGCGGAATACAACAAACATAAAAATGAAAATGGCTATGTAGCAAAACCAGTAAATAAAACGCTAATTTTCGATCGTGAAGCAACAAAAAATTCCAAAGTTGTTTCTGTAAAAGCTGCAGAATATATAGACGCTAAAAAACTAACTGATAAACATAAAGATAAAAAATTACTTATCAGTATGCTTAGTGTAGATTCAAGCGGGTTAACAACTAAAGACTCGAAAAAAGCACATTTTTATTATAATAACGGTGCAGGAGGAACATTGGTTGTTCTTCACAAAAATCAACCAGTAACTATTACCTATGGCAATTTGAATGCTAGTTATTTGGGTAAAAAAATTGCTAGTGCTGAATTTCAATATACAGTGAAGGCAACACCTGATTCAAAAGGTCGATTGAATGCTTTCTTACATGATGATCCAGTGGCCACAATTGTCTATGGAATTAACATTGACCCTCGTACAAAGAAGGCTGGTGCTGAGATTGAAATGCTCGTTCGCTTCTTTGGAGAAGATGGAAAAGAAATCTTGCCAACGAAAGAGAATCCATTTGTATTTTCAGGTGCTTCATTAAATTCACGTGGTGAAAACATTACGTATGAGTTCGTAAAAGTAGGAAACACGGATACTGTTCATGAAATTAATGGATCAAAAGTAGCTCGTCATGGAAATAAAGTTTATTCTAAAACGGATATTGATGTAGGGACGAATGGGATTTCAATAAGTGACTGGGAAGCAGTTCAAGGCAAAGAATATATTGGCGCAACTGTTATTTCAACACCAAATAGAATTAAATTCACTTTCGGTAATGAAATTGTTAACAATCCAGGGTATGACGGAAATTCCATGTGGTTTGCCTTTAACACAGATTTAAAAGCAAAATCAATTACGCCTTATCAAGAAAAAGGACGTCCAAAGCAACCAGAAAAAGCAACGATTGAATTCAATCGATACAAAGCCAATGTCGTTCCTGTACTTGTGCCAAATAAAGAAGTCACTGATGGTCAGAAAAATATCAATGATTTAAATGTGAAACGTGGCGACTCTTTACAATACATTGTGACAGGAGATACGACAGAACTTGCTAAAGTAGATCCAAAAACAGTAACAAAACAAGGAATTCGAGATACCTTTGATGCAGAAAAAGTGACGATTGATTTATCCAAAGTGAAAGTTTATCAAGCAGACGCAAGTCTAAACGAGAAAGACTTAAAAGCTGTTGCTGCAGCAATTAATTCAGGAAGAGCGAAAGACGTGACTGCTTCTTATGATCTTCATTTAGATCAAAACACCGTCACAGCAATGATGAAAACCAACGCAGACGGTTCCGTTGTTTTAGCAATGGGGTATAAATATTTACTTGTCTTGCCGTTTGTAGTGAAAAATGTGGAAGGCGATTTTGAAAATACAGCTGTTCAGCTGACAAACGATGGTGAAACGGTAACAAATACAGTGATTAACCATGTGCCGGGTAGTAATCCTTCCAAAGATGTAAAAGCAGATAAAAACGGTACAGTTGGCAGTGTTTCTCTACATGACAAAGATATTCCGTTACAGACAAAAATTTATTATGAAGTGAAATCTTCCGAACGTCCAGCTAACTATGGCGGAATTACCGAAGAATGGGGTATGAATGATGTCTTGGACACGACCCATGATCGTTTCACAGGGAAATGGCACGCTATTACGAATTATGACCTTAAAGTAGGGGATAAAACGTTAAAAGCAGGAACAGATATTTCTGCCTACATTCTTTTAGAAAACAAAGACAATAAAGACTTAACGTTTACGATGAATCAAGCACTATTGGCCGCCTTAAATGAAGGAAGCAATAAAGTAGGCAAACAAGCTTGGTCTGTGTATCTGGAAGTCGAACGGATTAAAACAGGTGACGTAGAAAACACGCAAACAGAAAACTACAACAAAGAACTTGTTCGTTCTAATACGGTGGTGACGCATACACCTGATGATCCAAAACCAACCAAAGCCGTTCATAACAAGAAAGGGGAAGATATTAACCATGGAAAAGTGGCTCGTGGTGATGTTCTTTCTTATGAAATGACGTGGGACTTAAAAGGGTACGATAAAGACTTTGCCTTTGATACAGTCGATCTTGCGACAGGCGTTTCTTTCTTCGATGATTACGACGAAACGAAAGTGTCACCAATGAAAGACTTACTTCGTGTCAAAGATTCCAAAGGGGTAGATATTACGAACCAGTTCACGATCTCTTGGGACGATGCCAAAGGCACAGTAACAATTTTTGCCAAAGACCCACAAGCCTTTATTCTAGCGTATGGTGGGCAAGAATTGCGTGTAACGCTCCCTACAAAAGTCAAAGCCAATGTTTCTGGGGATGTTTATAACTCAGCGGAACAAAATACATTTGGCCAACGAATTAAAACCAATACTGTTGTCAACCATATTCCAAAAGTAAATCCTAAAAAGGATGTGGTCATTAAAGTTGGTGACAAACAAAGTCAAAATGGCGCTACAATCAAATTAGGGGAGAAATTCTTCTATGAGTTTACAAGTAGTGACATTCCTGCAGAATACGCTGGTGTTGTGGAAGAATGGTCGCTTAGTGACAAACTAGACGTCAAACATGACAAATTTAGTGGCCAATGGTCTGTGTTTGCCAATTCTAATTTTGTTTTAGCAGACGGAACCAAAGTGAATAAAGGGGATGACATTTCGAGACTATTCACGATGACCTTTGAACAAGGGGTAGTGAAAATCACGGCCAGTCAAGCCTTTTTAGATGCGATGAATCTAAAAGAAAACAAAAACGTTGCACACTCATGGAAAGCGTTCATTGGTGTAGAACGAATTGCGGCAGGAGACGTTTACAACACAATCGAAGAATCTTTCAACAATGAGAAGATTAAAACGAATACGGTAGTGACACATACACCAGAAAAACCACAAACGCCACCAGAAAAAACAGTGATTGTACCACCAACACCAAAAACACCGCAAGCACCAGTAGAGCCATTAGTGGTAGAAAAGGCAAGTGTGGTGCCAGAATTGCCGCAAACAGGCGAAAAACAAAATGTCTTATTAACAGTAGCTGGTAGTTTAGTTACAATGCTTGGTTTAGCAGGCTTAGGATTTAAACGTAGAAAAGAAACAAAATAATTGAAGACGAAAAGAAGGACGAACTGATTGTCCTTCTTTTTTTAGTTATGGAGGGGAAAAATTGGAAGCAGTAGTCGTAGAAAGAGAGGCAAAGGGGATGAAAGAAATTGCCATCCAAGAAAAAGACTTGACCTTACAGTGGAGAGGAAACACAGGTAAGTTAGTTAAAGTTCGATTGAAAAATACACGTGCAATGGAAATGTGGTACAACAAACAAATTACCGAAGAAAACATTCAAGAGATCACCACGTTGAATATTATTAAAAATGGAAAATCTTTGGCATTAGAAGTATATCCAGAAAAAAGTATCTATGTGAAACCAAATTTAGGCAGAATTAATGTGCCTGTCTTTTTTATCAAAACACCTATTAATAGAGGGATTTTTGAAGAGATCTTCGGCGAAACTTTAAAATCATAAATAAAAAATTATTTGGAGGAAATTACAATGAAAAAAATTATTTTATCAAGCTTGTTTAGTGCAGTACTAGTATTCGGTGGCGGAAGTATAACAGCATTCGCTGACGATTTAGGACCAACAGATCCAGCAACTCCACCAATTACTGAACCAACTGATTCTAGTGAACCTACGAATCCTACTGAGCCGGTGGATCCTGCAGAACCGCCAGTAATACCAACTGATCCAACAGAACCTAGCAAGCCAACCGAGCCTACAACACCGGGTGAGCCAGAAAAGCCAACAGAACCAACAACGCCAATTGATCCTGGAACGCCGGTTGAACCGACTGAACCAAGCGAGCCAACAGAACCTAGTCAACCAACCGAGCCTACAACACCAAGCGAACCAGAAAAACCTGTTACTCCAGAACAACCGAAAGAACCAACTCAACCAGTGATTCCAGAAAAACCAGCAGAACCAGAAACACCAAAAACTCCTGAACAGCCCACTAAACCAATAGACGTAGTCGTTACACCTAGTGGAGAAATTGATAAAACGAATCAATCGGCAGGAACACAACCAAGTATTCCTATTGAAACAAGCAACTTAGCGGAGGTAACACATGTACCAAGTGAAACTACTCCAATTACAACAGAAGCTGGGGAAGAAATTGTAGCAGTAGATAAAGGTGTTCCGTTAACCAAAACACCAGAAGGATTAAAACCAATTAGCAGCTCGTATAAGGTTTTACCTAGCGGAAACGTTGAGGTAAAAGCAAGTGATGGAAAAATGAAAGTATTGCCACATACAGGAGAGAAATTCACACTCCTTTTCTCTGTATTGGGAAGCTTCTTTGTATTAATTTCAGGATTCTTTTTCTTTAAAAAGAATAAGAAAAAAGCTTAATCAGAAAGAGTAATTTCGATAAATTTCTGTGAGGAAAGGAGGTGCTTTGCTTGTTTATTTTATTTACTACAAAGCAAAGTCATGTATTACTAAATGAATTAGGGTTTAATAGAAAAATTGACCTGGTACAAGGTATTGAACAGTTAACAAAAATCAATGCGGATTTAAAAAAATCGACGGATCGAATTCTAATTACGTATGAGATTTATTACAACGTGACAGACGAGAAAGCTTTTGTAAGAGAAACAATGACTTTGCCGGTAGTTGAGGAAACTGTCCTCCAAAACATGGTACAGACTGTAGAAACCAATGAAGAAGTAAGACAAGAAGATTTAGAAGCGTTTCTTCACCTGTTCAAAAGAAATGTGAGTAATAAGTCGAAGAGAATAGGCCGTTCAACAGGTTCTTTAAAAAAGAAAGCAGAAAAGCAACAAAAATCAACTGTGTTTACAACAATTTCTCGCTATAGCTATTTCTCAGTGGCTTTACTTATATTTTTAGCAGTAGGTGTTTTTACAGGTGCGTCATTTGGTTCTCAAAGTAAACCAACGAGCCAAAATGATTCTAAGTTAGAGGAACGATTAACACATTTACAAGAACAAGTGCATGAGCAACCACAAGTTGATGTTGTTGCTCGGTTTTTCTTATCCAGTCTGTACTCTGGTGAAGAGAGTGACAAAGCCACGCAAAAGCAAGTTAAAAAGTATGTTTCTGAAGGAGTACTCAAAGAGATTAAGGGGTCTAAAGAACAAATAAGAACGCTATTTCTTTGGGAATCAAAAAAAGAAGGAAACCAATGGCTCCTTACGTACGTCGTTACCTTGAAAGTGGCTAAAGAAGAAACTGAAATTCGTCAAATGAAAGTAGCTATGGAAAAGAAAAACAATAATTATCAAGTAACAGAACTTCCAGAAGAAAAAGAATTTACTATTAATGAATAATAATTGAGGAGGCAATTCTATGAAATATGAACGTCCATTAAAAAGAGAGTCACAAATCAAGGAGTTTGAGTTAGGCACGCACGCGGCAGTAATTGAAAAAGTTCAAAAGAAACGGTCTCAAAAAGGGAATGATATGTTTTTACTCTCTCTTTTGGGAAAAAGTAACGAAAAAGGGGTTTATTTTCTTACCTTCGGGAATGATTATACTGAAGATAATTTACGCTATATTTTAGCCAGTATCCAAGACAACGGTGTAGAGATTCCAGACGTTGACTTTGGCTATAATCGAGAAACTTTTGAATTTTTGAAAGGTAAAGATGTCTATATTCAGGTTGAAGAACAAGAGTATAAAGGGAAAGTTAAACATGCGGTAACAAATTTTTTAACTCAGGATGAATTTGAAGAAAGCGAAGAAATGGAGTTTTCAGAAAGCAATACTGAAGAAGATTGGTAAAATAAGCCATTTCTTAGAATATAAAAACTGAAGGAGAGACAAAACTATGGATATAGTCACAAAAATTATTACACTAATTGGAGGAATTATTGGACTTGTTTCAGCAGTTAGTATTATGTTTGGCGTGAAAGAAATTCGTTCAGGTATGTCGAATGATGATCCACGTACGCTTGATAAAGGAATAGAAAAAGTAGTTGTTGGTGGGGCCGTTATTTTAGCAATTGGTGGGGTAGTCGCCTATGTCATTACACAGGTAGGAGCTATTCGTTTTTAAAAGGAGGAAAAAATGAAGCTATTAGTAGAAATGATAGTTAACGGTCAAACTGAATGGGAAGTTGTAGAAGCAGAAAATGCGCCACAGGCAATTAATCAGAGTCGAGTAGGCTTTTCATTTGATGAGAATGGAGAGCTCATTGTCAATGATGATGAAATAAGTTATACAGGCGTATTTGAGATTTGCGAGACTAACTTATTGGATTTCACTGTTAAGGAAGCAGAAATCCATAGATTTTATCACAAAAAATTAGAAAAGCTAGGGATAAATCCTCTAACGTTTGAAAACTCGCAAGAAATACCTAACTGAGCGGAGGGGAAGCAATGAGAAATCCAAAAGGAACGACCGATCAGCTATTCAAAAGTTTAGCTGAATACAATCCAACAACGAATGAAGCCATGTCTAAAATAGCGAAAGTCCTAGTCCCTTTAGGAATCGCTATTTTAGGCATTCTTTTTATGATTGAATTGGCGAATACCCAAAAGAAATTTCAATCAGAAGACGGTGGTTTGACAATCGAGATATTAACTAACATTGCATTGAAGTATGTGATCGCTTACGTCTGTATTATGGGCTCTGGCTACATTATTGATGGCATTGTTTGGTTTACAATTCAAGCAGCCAAATGGATTAATTCCATTGTAACAGCAACAGGAACCAGTGAAGCAATTCCACAAATGGAAAAAGTTTCTTGGTGGGCAAAACCAATTGTATTTTTCTTTCAAATATTTGCATATATTGCATTAATATTATCTAGTATTATTGCAAATATTCTTATTTTCTTACGAGGGATACAATTATATATGATTAAAGCTCTTGCGCCGTTGTTTGTGGCATTTTTTGTTCATGATGAATTACGTTCGATTGCCATGGGCTACATGAAACAAATCATGGCCTATGCGCTTCAAGGCGTTCTGTTGGTTCTATTACTTGGGTTAATTCCGATATTAACAGCGAACGATTATCTATCCTTTGAATCTCTTGAAGGTGGCATTTTGGCAGGTGCTGGAACGATCATCATTAATGTTATGACGTACTTTAATTTAATTTTAAAATATGTGGCAGTGATTATTCTTCTGGTTGGTTCACAAGGATTTGCCAAACGATTAGTAGGAGCGATGTAAAATGGCGATTAGTTCAGAATTTTATAAAGATCTATCAAAAGTAGAGAAAAAAATCTGGGGAATTACAGTCAGAGAATTTAAAGCGTATGTTTGCTTTGTTTTTATAGGGATACTTCTTCTGTTAGAAGTATTTTTTTTGCCTGATCTTTTATTTATGGTTTGTGCGTTAGTCACCTCGTTTGCGTTAGGGTGGTACCCTGTTTTATTAATGATGAATAAGTGGAAAGAAGTAAAAAGAGCTTTTTACTTACGCTTTTATTATGAGGAACGAACCTTTCAGGCTGGGAAAATAAGGAGGTATCAAAAGGATGAATTTGTTCAAAAAGAAACAATCAAAGAAACAGACGTTATCTAGTAACGTTGAAAAAGTAGATAAAAAAGTAAAAAAACGTGTACAGCAACAAGCAAATCCTACCGTACAGGAGAGTATTTTTTATACGAGTCAGTTTGAAGAAGGGCTCATGCACATTGTAGAGGATGAGTTTTCTAAATGCTATAAACTTGGAGAAGTGGACTACGAAATTGCTGTAGAAGAAGATCAATTAAACACGGTAATGGGGTATGCAGAAGGGTTAAATACACTAGACAAAAACTCTCGGTATCAGCTGCTGGTTGTTAATAAAAGAGAAGAAGAGTCGTTGATGGAAGACGTTTTATTGGCGTATCAGGGAGATCACTTAGATAACTATCGTCAAGAAATCAATGAAATTATTACGAAGCAGTATGAACAAGACGAGCGAAACTTTAAGATTGAAAAATATGCTATTTTCACCACAAAAAGTTCGTCCATGAAACAAGCTAACAAAGAGTTAGAAGGAATCATGCAGAACTTTGCCAATCGTTTTGAAGCCAACCAAATTAAATTAGAGGTAACCCCAATGACTGGCTTAGAGCGATTGTCTTTGTTCAGCTATTTTTTGCGCCACGGACAATATTTTGGCACAAGTTATCAAGATATTGCCGTATCAGGGCTAACGTCTAAAGCGTTTATTGTTCCAAGTAAAATCAAGTTTCCAAACAATAAAGCTTATTTTCGGTTAGGAGAAAACTACGCAGCTGTTTTAACCATTCAACAATACCCAAAATACCTAGAAGATAAGTTAATCAAAGAATTATGCGCTACAGGAAGAGAGCTAGCGATTAGCATTCATGCCAGACCCTATGACATGATGGAAGCCAGAAAGGCAATACAGGGAACCAAGACATTAAATGATGTTGCCATTCAAAAGCAACAGAAGCAAAACTTCAGAAGTGGTGTTTCAGAGGATGCGATTTCAGGAGAAGCAAAGGAAATCCAAGAAACAACGAATGCGTTAATGGATGAAATAAAAAATAATGGCCAAAAGTTATTTAATGGCCTATTTTCAGTTTTCCTAATTGCAGAAACAGAAAAGGAACTTTTAGAAGCTGTTGAATCGGTAAAAAACGTAGGAGCAACCTGGCAAGTTGTGTTTGATACGGTAGACAATTACAAAGAAGAAGCACTCAATACTATCTTACCGATTGGAAAACCTTACTTAGACGTTGAAATGAGTTATATGCGTGATCTAACAACAACAAATATTGCTACACAAGTACCTTTTACCAATGTGGAATTACAAAGCCCAACAGGTCAGTTTTATGGCCGGAATCAGTTGACGAAGAACATGATTACTATTGACCGAAAAAAAGATTTAATTACACCAAGTGGGCTTATTTTCGGAACGTCTGGTTCTGGTAAAGGAATGGCGACCAAATGGGAAATTCTTTCAACGCGTTTAAAATTTCCGAAGGATCGCTTTTTAATTGTTGATCCAGAAAGTGAATACTTACCGATTGGGAAAGAATTGGATGCAGAAATACTCGATATCTCAACTGGTACAAAAAACCACTTGAATATTTTAGGAATGGTAGACAAGCAGTTATTGGATGAAGAGGACCAGGAACTTGATTTAGTTAAAGAAAAATCTAATTTGTTATCCACTATGTTTGAATCGCTACTAAAAAGCTATACGGACGTGGATGCGGGACTTGTTGATCGTGTGACGTTGTTGACGTATGAACGCTTTGAAAACAAAGAGACAGAGCCAACATTAGTCGATTGGTTTAGAATCTTAAAAGAACAAACGGATGAAGGTGCCAAAGAATTAGCGAATAAAGTGGAAACCTATTGTGTGGGTTCACAAGATATCTTTGCGCACCAAACGAATATCGACTTAACGGCACCCTTTATTGTCTTTAATACAAAAAAATTAGATGATCGCTTGAAAAAGTTTGCCATGAAAGTGATTTTAGATCAGTTGTGGAAACAAGTAGTATCCGGACAAGGAAAAGTAACGTCACGTTTGTATTTTGATGAATTACAAGTCAATTTCACAACGGAAGAAGAAGCAGAATGGTTCTTAAATTTATGGGCGCGTATTCGTAAGTATGGCGCCGTGACAACAGGTATCACGCAAAACCCTACGACGTTATTAGACAGTAAAGCGGGGCAAAAAATGATTGCCAATAGTGAATTTTTGATTTTATTACGGCAAAAACCAATTGATTCACAACGATTAGTAGAAATTTTAAGTCTGACACCTGCATTGAAGAAGTATATCAATGATCGAGCCCCACAAGGAACGGGGCTAATTTCTGCAGGTGGGGTAGTTGTTCCGTTTGAAAATCCTATTCCAAAAGAAACACATCTATTTGAAATTATGAATACCGATGCTTAGGATGTGAGGACATGGTAGAAAATAAGCGTACTTGGAAAGAAAAAGTACATGTTGAAACTCAAGTTGAAGAGCGTCTTAGAAAAAATTTGACCTTAAAATCAAGAGAAGCGACGAAGTTGCAAAAAAAGCGTTAAAGACGACTAAAAAGGAGTTTAAACTTTCTAAGAAAAATTACAAGCAATCACTAAAAAAACATAAACTTACCTTGAAAACAGGGAAGGAACCATTAAGTATTAACCATTTACTGGATAAAAAGAAATTTGTAGAGCAAAAGAAACGCAAAAAAGCACAGAAAATTGCTTACAAACGGACGAAAAAAGTAGATCAAACACGTGTCGTTAACCAAGTAAAGAGGGAAACCAAGGAAGGGTTGAAAAGAGAAGCAACGCAAAAAGTACGGACCACGTTAACGAAGGAAGATACACTAAATGAAGCAATGACCCTTTACGAAAAAACACAACAAGCTAAATTTAACATGCGTACAGCTTTGAAAACAGGAAAAACGGTTAAGAATCTTTCGGTGAAAACTGCAAAAGATACGTACGGATTGGGGAATCGCTTATTTAACTTTTCAAGAGGACGTGGGTTTCAGCGTACACCAAAAGACTTTACGGTAAAAAAACAACTTATGAAACAACTACGGAATCGCGCTATGCGCTTTAAAGCAGCAAAAGAAGCGAAGAAAGCCGAACAAGGTATTGGCTTGATTCGTTCTTTTTTTAATGGTCAGAAGACATTAGGGAAAGTCGCTGCATTGATTCTAAAAAATCCAATTTCTTGGGTTGTTTTATTGGTTCTTTTTCTTGTTTTTTTATTGAGTGGCGTTGCAAGTAGTACACAAAAACCAGCGATTGTTCAAGAAGAGGAAGATTTAACCGCTTCATGGACGTATTTTACTAAATTAGATGCGCAACATACAGACGATAACAACCAGTTTTATAGCAATATCGATGATGTTCTTTTCTACATGAATTATCGGTACGATGATTTTAAATTATTAGATATGGATTCCACGGGTACAAAGAATTTTGAAACGATTCTATCTGACTTATGGACGGCATTAAACGGAAAGAAACCTGATTATCAGTTGAAAACAATGCAAAGTTTAGAAACAGATAAGAAATCAAGTTATTTTATCGAAGAGGAACAAGCAAAGCATTATCAAGAGATAAAAAAAGAGTTAGGCTACCAAACATTGGATGATCTCCTTTCTTTTCCAGTAAAAACTGACGCTTTAATTGTCAATAAGCGCTATGGCTATGACAAATCAAAAGAGAAGCTCACCTTGTATCAAGGCATTGATGTATTGATTGAAGCTAATCAGCCGTTTCATTCACCAATGAACGGCCAAATCGTTTCGGTGCCTGATACAGAAACACTGGTTATCGAAAAAGAGAAAGTAGCTAGGTTAACGATTCGTGGTGTGAATACCCTTCGACTAACAAAAGGTATGGATGTTGAAGAAGGAACATTTCTTGGGAATACAAAGAATTCAACAGTTACGTTCCAGTATGAAAAATATAAAAAAGATACGAAAGACTGGTTTTTTGTAAATCCAGCCTTTTATTTTCCACGTGTAACCTACACGCAAACGACTCTTTTAGGAAGTGCAGATTTTTCTCCTGGAGCAAGTGTCGAAAAAAGAGCGCAAGCTGTTTATGATTATTTATCAAAAAAGGGATACACCAAAGAGGGAATTAGCGCGATTTTAGGCAATTTTTCGGTAGAAAGTGGCATTAATCCAAAACGAGCAGAAGGGGATTATTTGAATCCGCCTGTAGGTGCGCATGGAAATTCGTGGGACGAACCGAGTTGGCTTTCTATGGGAGGGCCGCAAATTTATGGGGGACGTTTTCCAAATATTCTCCATCGAGGACTAGGTTTAGGTCAATGGACGGATACAGCTGATGGTGGTCGTAGGCATACGTTGTTATTAGACTATGCCAAAGGTAAAAATAAAAAATGGTACGATCTGCAATTGCAGCTGGACTTTATTTTTGACGGCGATGCACCAGGTTCACGAACAGCAGCAGACAATGTAGCAAGAAGTAAGGTTGCTGCAACTATTCCAGAACTTACTACTTATTTTCTAACTGTTTGGGAAGGAAATCCCGGAGACAAGTTAGGAGAACGAATTCAAGCTGCACAAAATTGGTTTACATTCTTTTCTCGATCAGGTACACCAATCGGTGGTTCTGGAAGTGAAGTCTTTGCGAAGTATAAAGAAAAAATGCAACCATTACCCACAGACAGAGAAACAAAAGCAGGACAAGGCTGGCCAGGCAATGCGTATGCGCCAGGGAATTGTACTTGGTATGTGTTTAATCGTTTTGCACAGTTAGGAAAAAGCATTCACCCTACTATGGGAAACGCCAATCAATGGGTGCATAACTACAGTCAAACGCCCGGAGCGACACTTGAATCGGCACCTAAAAAAGGGGATGCTGTTATTTTTACAAATGGTGTAGCTGGTTCTAGTACGCAATATGGACACGTGGCTTATGTGGAGCATGTAAACTCTGATGGAAGTTTTGTCATTTCTGAAATGAATGTCAGTGGGGAGTATTCCATGAATTGGCGTGTCTTAAAAAAAGAAGCAGGCGAATACTTTATGCGCCTAAACTAGAAAGAAAGGAACCAATAAGAACAATGTATAATATGGAAAAATTGAGTAGATACAAGAAAATTGGCTTTATTGGTGGCAGCTTACTGCTTATTGTGCTTATTTTTTTGATTGGGCTTAGTGTAGGGCAAAGAAAACAAGTAAACACCAATGAAAAACAAGTAAAAGTCGAGAAAAAAGAGGAATTAACAACAAGTACGGTAAAAAATTTTTTGATTGCGTATTATACAAAAAAAGATCTTGGCGAAAATAGAAATCGCTATGAACCTTTGGTGACAAGCGCCATGTATAACGAATTAGTGAATGTAGAAAAACAGCCTGTTAATCAAGCGTATAAAGGCTATGTAGTCAATCAAGTACTTGATACGTATAAAATCTATATTGATACTGAAAACAACGAAGTCATTGTGGACGTCACGTATAAGAATACACAACGAACCAAACGAAATAATGATGAAGGAGCGTTGAAAAATCAGAGCAATCAAGAAGCGCTGAAATTAACCTTTGTAAAACAAGGCGCTAATTTTTTAGTGGATAAAATGGCACCAGTAACACTTACCAATGAATTACAAGAGGAGCCAAATTCATATAATACACATGTAGTAACGACAGAAGAATCAGCAAAGGAGAGTGCAAACAGTGGGGAAAAGTAAAGTGAGTGAATTAGAAAAAAAGAAAGACCGAGTGGAGAAAGAGCTTAATAAAGCTAATGAACGTCTCGATACATTGAAACAGTCGATTGCTAAAAAAGAGAATGAATTGAAACAAATAGAAGCGGAAATTGTCAGTGCTCTATTAACAGAAAATAATTTATCTTTTAGTGAATTGACTGCGTTACTGAGTGAAAAAGAATCAGGTGGTGAAGCAAGTGTTTATAGGGAATAAAACAACCTATCGCTATGAACTTCTACATTCAAAAAATATTAAAGGCGAGGTGATCGACTCTACCGCTACACTTGTTCGTTATGTGATTGGCGTAAACAACGATCTTATTAAGAAGGAAGAAGAAGGGTGGCTTTATGTCGAAAAAATAAAAGAAGGAAAACAAGAGGACCAAATCCTTTATGGCAAGCGTATAGATTTACCAATTTTAGAAGATAATCCTTATTTTCATGATCTTTTAGATCCGTTTGATACAAAAAAAGTCATTCCTTTTGTAGAGCTATTGCCTTCAGCTGTAGAAAATCAAGTAAAGCCAGAAGAAAAAAATAAAGAACCACAGGATATTGTAGAGTTAGAGAAAAACAACAAAACCACTATTACTACTGAAGAAAAGGAAACCACTGAATTAAAAGAGCAACCAGATGAAATGGCCGATAAAGAAACACAGAAGAAAATTCTGGAACAAAAGATTCAGTTTAAAAAAGACGAGTTAGCCACATTGACCGAGGAGATTGCGACTAAGCAAGAAGAAATAAATGACTTAGAACAAAAATTAAGTACATTTTCAAAGAAACCAGAGGGACTTTATTTATAAAAAAGAGCTTTTTCTCAGCTAGTAAAAAGCCTCTTCTAGCTAAGAAACAAGGATTACCACTTTTACTGTCAAAATGGTATACTATGAATGAAAATGGGGAGGATGTGAGAGAATGAATACAAAAAAATTAGCTGAATTAATCTATTCCGTGGCCCAATATGATGGGTACAACACGTCTATTCTGCAAACACAAAAAAACCTTTCTACAAACAAGGATGAGTGGCAATTTACCAATGAAACAGATCGCTATATATTTGAAGATTTAGTTAAAGCGATTCACTATGCTAGTCAACAAAAGAAACTAACGGTTGATGTATTCAAAGGAATTAATGCACAAATGGACTCTCACAAAGAAGGACAGCCTGAAAATCCTGGGAAATTGAGGGAAAAAGTCACTATACATGTTGGCGATTATGTACCACCTAGAACAGTTACAGAAAAAATGGTTCAACGAGAACTAGATGCAGTAACAGAAAATAGTGTAGAAGACGGCTGGGCATTGTATGCTCGTTTGGCAAAACTACAAGCGTTTGATAATGGAAATAAGCGGACTGCCTTAATCTCGGCCAACTTATTTATTGGGTCTTTAACGGGAGAATCTTCTACTTATTTGACAATTCCAACTGATTTTCGAAGAACACAATTTGATGCCAATTTGATGTATTATTACATGGCGGATGACTTCGATGATCACATGCCAGACGTTCAATATTCGTTAAATGAATTTGTGCGTTTTGCCAAAGAATACACAGAAACACAGCCAAAAAATAAATTTGAAGAGCGCTTGGTAGAAGCGAAAGAAAAGCAAAAGAATCATACATCGATGACTGAATCTGAAATAGCGAAAAACAAAGGAAAGACACTTTAGAAGATAGGAGAAAGATATGATTAATAATGTGACATTAGTCGGCCGCTTAACAAAAGATCCTGACCTGCGTTACACGCAAAGTGGAACAGCAGTTGGACAATTTACGTTAGCAGTTAATCGTAATTTCACGAATCAACAAGGAGATAGAGAAGCAGATTTTATTAATTGTGTTATTTGGCGTAAAGCAGCTGAATCTTTCGCTAATTATGCGCGTAAAGGCACTTTAATTGGTTTGACAGGACGTATACAAACAAGAAATTACGACAATCAACAAGGGCAACGCGTATATGTGACAGAAATTGTTGTAGAAAACTTTCAATTTTTGGAATCAAAAGAAGTAAACGATCAACGTAGAAGTAGTAAGCCAGACCAAGCGACTTTTGACAAAAAAGCAACTGAGAAACCTGACCCTCTCGATCCTTTTTCTAAAGATGTAAGTCCGATAGATATATCAGATGACGACCTTCCTTTTTGAGATAGCTAAATTAAGAAAGAGATACTTTTTGTAAGGAGAATTTGAATGAAAATAGTAAAACAATGGTATTTTTGGCTCGCTGTAGTTTTCGCAGTGATGCTGTGTCAACAAATTACCTCCCCTCGTGAATTAACTGCCACAAGGTGGCTAATTATTATTCTTGCAGCTATTAATATTCCCTTACAGTTGTTTACGGCCTATCAAAAAAGTAAAGAAAAAAAAGACTAGCAAATTTTGCTAGTCTTTTTTTGTAAAGGAGGAGATTTTTGGTGGAACAAAGAGAAATTGTACACCGTTATTATGTTTTAGGTACTAGTACTTTAGATAAAGTGTTAAAGGTGCTGCTTAATTTATCCAGTGATGGTGTATTGGCGCTGAAAGACAAGTTTCTTCCTTTAAAAGGGGAAAATAATTTGTATAAGCTAATGAATCGTGAGGATCCACTGACTTCGGCGCAACTTCATGAAAAAGTGAATTTAAATAAGTTAAAAGAACAGTTGGAAGCCCAAGGGCTTCCTTTTGCGTTTAAAGAAACCAAAGAAGGGACTAACTTCTATTTTCGAGTAAAAGATACGGAACTTGCAAAGAAAGCCTTAGAACGCGTATTAACGGATATTAAGAAGAACCCACAAATGATTTTGCGTAAGCCAAATACCATGACTTTTGATGAACGGTTAGCCTACACTGCAGCCAATAAAAAATACATGGGTAAAATCGATCAAACAAAAACAATCACAAAAGGAAGGAAACTGTAATGCAGACGTACAAAAAAGAACTGAAACCGTATCTCTACCTTGGTGTTTTTCTATTTGTGATTGGCTTTGGAATAGGAAATTTCTTTTGGCTGTTACCAGGGACAGACTATTTTTCAAAAACGAATTATCTCTTTACAAAAGACATTCTGACGTATATCGAACAAACTTTTTATCGTTTTTTTATAACACCAAGTCTATTAGGATTTAGTGTAGGAGTACTTGGTTTTCTTTTAGGGCTATTAATGTATGTGCGAGATAATGATCGTGGAATCTACCGTCATGGAGAAGAATACGGTTCGGCTCGTTTTGCTACACCTGCTGAAATGAAAAAATATGAAGATCCAATTCCTGAAAACAATATTATTGTTAGTAAGCATGTAAAAATTTCTCTTTTTAATAAACGTTTACCAATCAAGCTACAAAAAAATAAGAATATCGCCATTCTAGGTGACTCTGGAGCAGCCAAAACGTTAGCTTTTATCAAAACCAATCTTATGCAACGACATGCCAGCTTTATCACAACAGACCCAGACGGTGGGATATTGCCAGAGATTGGACTTTTATTGAAAAAAGGAAAGTACAAGATTAAGGTCTTAGACTTAAACACGTTGTCAAATAGTGATACGTTTAATGTTTTTGAGTATATGCACTCCGAATTAGACGTGGACCGAGTTTTAGAAGCTGTCACCGAAGCAACAAAAGAAGTGGAAAAAACGACCGGGGACGATTTTTGGATAAAAGCCGAAGGCTTATTGGTTCGCTCTCTTATTGCGTATTTATGGTTTGACGGTCGCAGAAATGATTATACGCCACATTTAGGAATGATTGCGGACATGTTACGCCACCTAAAACGAAAAGATAAAAATGTACCTAGCCCAGCGGAAGAATGGTTTGAGGAGTTAAACGAGGCCATTCCTGACAACTACGCTTACCGACAATGGACCTTGTTTAACAATTTGTATGAGAGTGAAACGAGAGCCAGCGTTCTAGGGATAGCTGCTGCACGTTACTCTGTTTTTGACCATGAAGAAGTGGTCAATATGATTCGTACAGACACGATGGATATTGACTCCTGGAATGAAGAAAAAACAGCGGTGTTTATTGCGATACCTGAAACTAATACGTCGTTTAATTTTATTGCAGCGTTGATGTTTGCGACAGTCGGAGAAGTGTTGCGAAATAAATCAGACCAAGTACGTTTAGGAAAACGAGTACTAGAAGAAGGAAAAGAACTCCTACATGTCCGTTTCTTAATTGACGAATTTGCCAATATTGGCCGAATTCCTCACTTTGAGAAAATGTTGACCACGTTTCGTAAGCGAGAAATGTCGTTTACCATTGTTTTACAATCCTTAAATCAACTCCAAACCTTGTATCCAAAAGGGTGGCAAAACATTTTAAATGGCTGTGCGTGTTTACTATACCTTGGTGGAGACGAAGAAGAAACCACCAAGTATCTGTCTGCGCGTGCAGGGAAACAAACGTTATCTATTCGGAAACATAGCATGAATAAAGGAAATCAAGGTGGAGGATCCGAAAATCGCGATAAATACGGGCGCGATTTGATTGACAGGAGTGAAGTTGCGCTTATTGGAGGAGACGAGTGTCTGGTTTTTATATCAAAAGAGCATGTTTTTAAAGATAAAAAATTCTATGCTTTTCAGCATGACCGAGCAGATGAACTAGCAACAGGACCGACTGATGATAAGTGGTATACGTGGCGCCGATATATGACTGATGAAGAAGCTATTTTGGATAAAATCTCGGCAACAGATATTATTGACCATGGAGAAATTACAAGTGAACTGAAAGAAGAAACACACGTTTAAAAAGACGTGCGTTTTTTTCTTTCAGAAAATAGAAAAAGGAGGAACAGAAAATGCCAATGACACATGCACAACGACAAAAAGTGTTAGAAGAAATTGAACGAAAAAGTATTGTGGATGTCGCAGAAAGTTTAGGAATAACACTTGTACGACAGGGACAAAGTTATACCTGGTCAGAGCACGATAGTTTTGTTTTAACCCCTAAGAAGAATGCTTTTTATTGGAACTCTCGCCAAGTTGGTGGTGGGAGTATCAAGCTTGTTCAAGTGATAAAAGAGTGTACACACGCTGAAGCATTGCAGTATTTACAGACCGTAGAAGCAGGGGCTGTTGAAACGTTGAAAGAACCTACTCCGACGAACTTTCATTATTATATGAAAGAACATACACAACAAAATGCCACCATTGATTACTTGCTTCAGGAACGTAAGTTATCAAGAGAAACAATTGATTTCTTTTTTGAACAAAACCTCATGGCACAATCCACGTATACAGATAAAGAGACCGGACAAAGTGAACCAGTAATAGTCTTCAAGCACGTTGGTCTTGAAGAAAAAATTAAAGGCGTTGCCTTACAAGGTATTTGGGAAAATAAGAAGCTACATGGCGAACGAGGACGGTTAAAGCGTGTCTGGGGAAATGGCTATTATGGGTTGACTGTTCGTGTAGGGTATCCACCAAAAATTGCAGAAGCTACGTCAGAAAAGCCAATCAAAATCATTGTTTTTGAAGCACCTATAGATCTCATGAGTTATTACGAATTAAAAAAAGAAACGATTGGAGATGCGGTATTATTTTGTGCGAATGGACTTAAAAAGGGCGCAGTATCTACGCTTATTGCCAATGAAATTGGCTCTTATGTCAAAGAAGAAGAAAAGCCAACAGTCCTTGAACAATTAGAAAAGTCGAAACTAACAACGGAAAAAGTCCAACTCGTTTTGGCTGTAGATAATGACGAAGCAGGGAAGAAATTTATTCAACAATTTTCAAATAGCTGGTGTCCAATTACTCTTGACCAACCTAAACTAATTGAAGGAAAAAGTAAAACGGATTGGAACGATATTTTAAAGCAAACAAAGAATGAAATAAAGAAAAAAGAAGCAAAATTAAAGCGTCAAGAAGCAAAAAAACGATCCAGAGAAAGGAATAAAGAAATGTCTGAAAAAACACAAATGAAGCAAAAAAGCCAACCAGAACTAACATTGGAAGAGATAATTAAAAAGAAAGATTATCAAAAATTATCGCAACATTTGAACGACGGAATCAAAGAGTATTTAACAAGTGATACGTTTAAAAACTATTTAGATTTTGCTTCAAAATTTCATAAATATTCGTCAAAAAATATTCGTTTGTTGTTGGCACAAAATCCAAACATACGTCGTGTAGCTGGTTACAATGCGTGGAAAAAGTTAGATCGTCAAGTAAAAAAAGGCAGCAAAGCACTGTATGTGTATGCCCCTTATTTTAAAGATAAAGTCGATAAGAATGGAAAAAAAGTTACGGATGAAAATGGAGAAATTGTCAAAGAAACGCGCTATTTTTTAACGCCTGTCTTTGATGTAGAACAAACGACAGGCGCAGAGTTGCCACAGCTTGTTTATAATCTGGAAGAGAATCTTAGCGACGGTAAAACATTCACCAGAACTTACAATGCGTTAGTTGAGATTTGCCCAGTTCCAGTAACTGTCACGTCTATTGCAAGTGGTGCGAATGGGTATTATGATCCAACGAAAAAAGAAATTGTCCTCCAACAACATTTAGGAGAAGTGATGACTTTAAAAGTCTTACTTCATGAAATGACGCATGCCATGCTTCACCCAGATTCGCAAGCGATATTTGGAGATGATGTTTATTCTCGACAAGAATTTGAAGCGGAATCAGTTGCCTATATTGTCTCCCGTCACTTAGGGCTGGATACGTCCTCGTATTCTTTTGGTTATCTTTCTTCTTGGACGAGGCAAGGAGAAAAGTTAGAAGAATTTACGCAATCGTTAGAAACAATCACGAAAGAGGCGCGCACTCTAATTGAAAAAGCCGACCATGCTTTATCCATAGAAAAAGGCATTCAACTTCCCCAAAATAAATTTGAAGAACGTTTATTGAACGTGAAGAAAAAAGAAACTGAAGTGGGAAAGTCCCAAGCTAACGAGCAAAAAAGGCAACAAAATGAACCAAAAATTTCTGCTCAAATAGCAAATCCCACTCGATTTTAAAAACAAATAATAAGAGAAAAGGAGAAAACAAAATGGACCAATTAACGGACGAAAGTAAATTTATTCTGACACAATTTTTCTTGGCAGACCCGCTTAGTGACCAACCAAGAGTCCACCAGAAAAAGAAAGAAAAATCAAAAGGAACGGTGCTAAAAGAACTGGATACGTTGATTCATGATTTTAAAGAAAAAGAATTAGAAATTGATTTATTTCCTTACGAAGAAGCAGCCACTTATTTACGAAAGTTGAAAGGAAATGACTCGTATTTGGTCTTTCTGGATGAGTTATTAGCCCCTTATCAATAGGAAAGAAAAAATAAAGGTCAAAAATGGTAAGTCGAAACGTCAATAAATGTCAAAGTGTAGCGATGGGGATTGGGGGAACCCCAAAAATTTGAACGACTCCTACCAGTATTTTTGGTAGGAGTCGTTCAAAATATCGCAACATGGTACCATGTTGCTCCGCTTGCAAAAAGAAAGCCTACCCTTGGGTACAGCTAATTGTCAAACTAAGGAGACTACTTATTATGTAAAAGAAAGAAGAAACAATTATGGAGAATAAACAAAAGCTAAAACGACCTATTCAAAGAAAAATACGTTTTTCAAAAGAAGAAAATGAATTAATCAATCGAAAAATTGAAGAAAGTTTCTTTCCAAACTTTCAAAATTTTGCCTTGCACCTTTTGATTCAAGGAGAGATTCGCCATGTTGACTATTCCGAACTCAACAGACTAACTACCGAAATTCATAAAATTGGCATTAATATTAATCAAATGGCCCGTCTGGCCAACCAGTTTCATGAAATTTCGTCTGAAGATATTAAAGATTTGACCGATAAAGTACAGAGTTTAAATGCGCTGGTTCAGAGCGAATTAAACAAATTAATAAAGAGAAAGGAACAATCGTAAATGGTGTATACAAAACATTTTGTTATTCATACATTTGATAAATTAAACAATGCTTGCTCATATATTGAGAATGCAGAAAAAACTGAAGTTACGAATGATAATCCGTCTGAACACTTGGAACATTTATTTCAATATATTGTGAATGACGATAAGACGTACATGAAAAAATTAGTTTCTGGGCATGGCATTGTAGATCCAACAAATCCTTATGAAGAATTTAAATTAACAAAATTACAAGCAGCAATTCAACGAAAAATCGGGTACACATTCGATCCAAAATCAGAACGATTGCTTCCGCCAACGTTAACAGAATTAGAAAAAGGCAACGCCGTTTTAGCACACCATTTAATCCAATCCTTTTCTCCAGAAGATGATTTAACGCCAGAAAAAATACATGAAATAGGGTACAACACGGTGATGGAATTGACGGGTGGAGAGTATGAATTTGTGATCGCCACACATGTCGATAAAGAACATTTACACAATCATATTATTTTTAGTTCAACCAATTTAAAAACAGGTAAAGCCTTTCGCTGGCAAAAAGGAACCAAAAAAGTCTTTGAACAAATTTCGGATAAAATTGCAGCGAAGGAAGGCGCAAAAATTATTGAAAAATCACCGAAGCAAACTCATACAAAATATACAAAATGGCAAACAGAGTCCATTTATAAACAAAAAATAAAAAGTCGGTTAGACTTTTTATTAGAACAAAGTTCTTCAATTAATGACTTCCTAGAAAAAGCAGAAGCTTTGAATTTATCGGCAGACTTTTCTAATAAGTGGACGACCTATCGATTGCTTGACGAACCACAAATAAAAAATACTCGTAGTCGAAGCTTGTCAAAAAGTGACCCCACTAGATATAATTATGAAAAGATTATTGAACGATTGAAAGAAAATAAAAACGTTCTAACAGTGGAAGAATGTGTCAAAAGATACGAAGAAAAAAATGAACAAGAAAAAAATAATTTTGACTATCAATTTACAATAGAACCATGGCAACTGTCTCACAAAACAGAAAGAGGATATTATATAAATATCGATTATGGCTATGGTAATTCTGGAAAGCTCTTTGTAGGAGGGTATAAGGTTGATCCATTAGACAACGGTAATTACAATATCTATATTAAAAGAAATGAGTATTTTTATTTTATGAGCGACAAGGATGCTACTAAAAGTAAATACTTAACAGGGGCTTCGTTGATTAAACAATTACGACTGTATAATGGACAAACACCACTGAAAAGAGAACCTGTGATGCAAACCATTGATGAATTAGTTAGTGCCATTAACTTTTTAGCGGCGAATGAAATCGAGGACACAAGACAACTAAAATTATTAGAAGAAAAATTAGAAGTTGCTTTTCTTGAAGCAGAAAAAACTTTAGAGACTCTTGACGAGAAGATGTTAGAGCTGCACCAATTAAGTAACCTCTTATTAGAAAATGAACTGCAGGGAGATCCAGAGTTAATTCAGAAAAAATTGAAAACATTGTTACCAGACGCAACGCTTGCGGAATTTTCTTATGAAGATGTTCGAGGAGAAATAGAAGCAATTAAAACCAGTCAAACTTTGTTAGAGAGTAAACTGGAACGAACTCGAAATGAAATTAATCAGCTTCATGAAATACAAGCCGTACAGGAAAAAGAGCCAGAGAAGCAAACCGACATTAAGCCCAAACTATAAACTATCTATTGGTGAACGGAGAGGAGAATTTTATGTTAGTTTTTAAACGTATTTTGTCTGTAATGCTATTTTTACCTTTTTTTATTCTGCATTTACTTTTCCGATATATTGGAATTTTAACATTGCTTACTAGTGGATTTACCACCACTTTATTATTGATTATTGCTCGAGTTTTGGCTTTTCTTTTTTTAATAATACCAATTGTGATCTTAGCAACAGAAGAACTTAGAATCGAATGGGCAAGTTGGGTTGGTTGGCTTTTATTTGGATTACTTGTTCTGCTTTTTCATTATCTAGCTGCCTTGAATGAAGAATTAGGAGGCTGGTTTTTAGATTTTTCTGATTGGTTAAGAAAGGTTCCTAGCAAACTGTGGGCTGAATAATTGATCCTATGCTAAAACGCCTTAACTTAAAAAAGCCAAGGCGTTTTATGGTATAATATACGAGATAGTAAAGGTTTATGACGGTGGCTAATCTCTGAAAAAGGGGTGATTGCCTATGTTGATTTTTGGCTATACTCCTAGAAAGGACTAGCTTTGACTATTTTTGAAGCGTTAATGTTTGCGATTACTTTTGCGACATTAATTCTAAAAATTAGTGATAAAAACAACAAAAAATAACCGTCAACTTTAGCCGAGTTTGGTTATTTTTTGTAAAAATATTTAACTATCGGTCACCGTCTTAAACGGTGCTATCATGAGGGCGTATGACTAGTACGTCCTCTTTACATGTTTATTATAACACATTCTCTACAAGAAGAAAGGCGGAAGCCTTTCTTTTTTTTCAGCGCGCCTTAACGGCGGTGGGAGTTTGGCGCGCTGAAAAAAACGCTCTTTTCTTGATTTCTAATCAAGAAGATACTCGCTAAAAGCGAGTATCAGGTTTGTCTTGTATTATGATGGTAAGGCGTGCTGTAAATTCTCTTGCCATTGTCTGACTGCTTGTTTTATCTTTTCTGGTACTTCCTGACGGTTACATTTTCCTTGTATTTGTATAACCTGTTGATTTCGATATTCTAATGTGAAGTAAGGCATATCTGGCTTTTCTTTTCTTCGGATAAAAACAATCGTTGTTTTTCCTTGCGTATGACGTTCGATATAATGTTGACTGCCCACACAATGGCGTAGAATACTTCCTTCTTGAATGATTTCTTGTAATGAATGTGGTGTGAGAAAAAGCAAGTCGTCAATTTCAGCTTCTAACGCTTTAATTTGGTTTTTCCGTTCTTGATACTGCTTTTCTTCAATCTCACTTTTCAAAAGGTTTAGCGTGTTCATAGCGTTATCGTGAGCTACTTGTAAGTTTTCTGGATACAATACACTATCGTTATTAAGTGGGGTGTTCAACTCTTCTAACATGTGTAAGTAGTCCATATAATAGTCAAAACGTTCGCCCTTTCGTATAAACCACTTTTGAAACTTTGTTAAGTTCACTTCTTTCGGTAGTTGCTTAATTTGCGAATAATGCACGTACTTTTCTATTTCGTTTATCATAGGCGCATTTCGCTCTTTTAACGTTTTTTCTAACATGAATTCATGAAAGGTTGGATTTCTTGTTTTTAATTTTTGTTTATTCGCTTTTAGCCATTTCTTAGTAATTACTCTCATATCTACTTTATGAAAATACAGTCCAAAAACGTTGCGATAGTCGTCAAAAATGATTTCATTCGCTAAGGTTGTGGCACCTATCTTTTGTAAAAACTCAATTTCGTTTCGGTATTTGTAAATATGAGCTAGTTCTTGACGTTCTATTTCAGGTAACTGTAAGTACTTTAATTCCGATACAGTGGTTAGTTTTTCTTGCCAGTTATTTGGATAGAATACTGTATTTGTATAAGCACTGCTCATAAAACCATAATTTGACAACAAGCCCTCATACCAGTCGCCATAGTTGTAATGGGCTTTGAGGTGGGTATCGTTTGAAAAACGCTCAAAGTTTGACTGTTCATAAATAAGCGTTTCTTTACCGTCCTTTATCGTGTGCCAATAGCTGTACGTTTGAATTTCTATTCGTTTTTTACTGATAAGGATAATACCGAATGAATAAAATTTTGTAGGATAAGAGAGCCTTGAGGCCTTTGTTAATCGCTTTTTGATAATCGGACAATTCTTGCGAGAACTCGCAAGAATTGTCTCCTTTTTGTTTTTCCATTCATAGGTGGGTATTTGTGACGTACACCAATCAAAAAATGCTTTGGGTGGGGCTAGTGGTTTTTGTATTTCCCGATTCATATTCATTACAACTCGAACAATTTAATTTGTTCGTCCACCTCTTTTCTTTGAGGTTTAGGCTCTTCTTTTTTTGCCGGTTGCTTTTTGGTAGTCGTCATTACTTTTCCGATGACTTTCATTTCGGGTAGTTTTTCAAGCATGAAATATTCCTTTATCCAACGAAATGCTACCTCGTCTGGCACCATAGCACTTGTTTGGTTTTCTGCTTGTTCTTTGGCTTTTCCCATGCAGTAAGTGACAGCGCCTTTTATGGTTCTATCTTCCTTTAGAATACCTTGAAAAAGGAATTCATCATTTTGTTTGCATAGCCAATTATGGATATATTCGACTGTATTGTCATGCTCGGTTTCTAGTTCTTTTAGCATTTTTTCGAGTGCTTGTTCTTGTGCAGTCAATGTACTTGTTAGGAAAAAGCGTTCATAAGAAAGTTTGTCACTAATTACTAGCCACTTGTATTTATTCCCTTGGTCTATTGTTTCGTCAATTGTTAGATAAAGGGAAGAATAGTTGCCGTCTGGGTTTTTAATCGCAATGGTGGCTTGTTCTGGTAGCTTTTCAAGATAAGAAAGCAACGTCACGACTGGATAAAGAGCTACTTCATAATTAGGATAGAAACATAAAAACTGGAAGGTTTTTCCGTTTCTTTCAATACTTTCTTTTCTGAAAGCTACACTGATGTAGCCTTGTGTGTCGTCAAAAATAGTGGTTGCTAGATTTTGATTGTATTGTTTAAGTGCGTGTATCAATTCTTTTACGGTTTGTATATTTTGAAAGTCCATAACGTTCCCTCGTTTCTTTTAAGCTTCCCCTCTTACATATGTAAGAGGGGAGCAAATTTTCGCTTGTCAAAGGTCAGTCGGTACGTTATACTTGAACTACGGTTAGTAATTCAAGTAAAGTCCTATTAGAAATCTTTTGTCGTTAGCAAAAGGTTTCTTTTTTTGTCTTTTTTTCGTGGAAATACTTTGATAATGGTTCAAAATCTTTCATATCTCCATTGCAATTCATAGTACTTACTAGCCACTCTCCAGACTGACGTTGTGCATATAAATAGCCGTTGTTATCAGAGCCACGATAAGGTGTAAAGGTTACTTTCCCTTCAACGAGTTCCGTCCAACCGTCAATTCGGTCAAGGTCAGTTAGCGTGAGGTATTGTTGTTCTCTTATTTCTTCTAATGATTGTGCAAGATACATTTCTGTTTCTGGTCGAACATATAGACAAAACTCGTGCCAACCACAACAAGTTAGTTCCCGACAGCCGACATTGTCGTATTCGTAAAGTACGTTTTCTTTCACACCTAAACAGGACAGGCCTTTTTTCTGATTGATAACTTTTTGAATTTTTTCAGGGTCTTGGTAATGTTCATATAAAACAGCACCTACTCCCTCTATATAACCGTCCCAGTGACAATATATGCCTTGATACGTTCCGTCTGCTTGTTCTTTAAAAATTGCTGTTCGTGTTCCCATAAAAGCTCTCCTCTTTCGTTGTTTTAAATGATAAACTCTGTTGCTTCGTGATTATCTTCTGTCAAGATAATTTCTTGGTCGTAATACATGTTAGAAACCAATTCATGTGCCTGTTCTTCGCTTTCAGCAAATACAGAAACAGCTACCTCTAAGGTTTCAACAATTGTTACACAGTATTTTTTCTTTTTTTCTGCCATATTTATACGTCCTTCCATTCAATGTGATTTAAAAAGAATGCTAACTGATTCAAACGATTATTGGCATTTTTCAGACAACCATAGTTTAGTAACAATGTAGGCGTATCATTTTCAAGAATGGCTTTATTTAACTTCTGATATTCTTTGCGTGCCTGCTCTAGCTGATTTTTTAGCTGTGGGTCGTTCATTTTTACTACTTCCTTTCTGGTATTCTATTATTTTTGGTAATCTCTATCAGTGTTTTTTGCGCCTCTAACGCAGTTAAAATTGGTAAGCAATCTCCTAAAGTCATACCGTTACCGACAATTACAAAAGGTTGAAGTAACTGCCCTACCGTCATTTTTTCGTCTGAATGAAAAAGAGTAAATTCTTTTTCTAAAATATTTTCGCCTTGTAACAAACATTCAATATACACTTTGCTAAAGTCGTAAAAACTTTCTATTGAAAATAATTTTTGAAGATAATATTCTACAGTTTCAAAATCAATGCAATCAAAATACAAATTATTTTCATCAATCAAAAAACATTGAGAGCGTAATGTGTTAAATAAATCTAAACATTCTTCTAAATCTAGCGATTTTAAATCGTTATTTAAATAACGATTAATGGATAAGCTATTAATGAAATTTTCTTTTTTGTTCATTGGTTCTCTCCTTTATTTTTTTGTTTTTGAGCAACCATTTTTGTCTGGCGTGAGGGAGGGAAGCTGTTCGCTTCTTTGGCTCATGCTAGGACGTGGGACACTATCCTCCTTTCGTTTTTAGATTTGATTGTTCATTTTCGCCAGTATGTTTCGGTCGGTTGCTGTGCCGAGAAAGAATCATAGACACCAAGAAAAGACAAGGGCGAACGGAGTGAGTTCATATACCCTTGTCTTTTCGACTGGCTATGATACTGTAACAAACAGCGACTGACCGGGACATACGACAATGAGCGGTCATAAAACGATTGAGAGGACACACGTCCGTAAAAGCATGAGCCAAAGAGGCGAAATTTTAATGCACTTAAAAGAACTAGACGCAAAGCGGCTAGTTCTTTCTTTTGTTTTGCCTTGCTTTAGCAAGGCATTTCTTTCGAGCGGCGGTGGCGGTTGGAGCGAGATAGAAATAAACACTAATAAGATTAAAAAATCTATAAAAATTGGAAGGAGATTTTTCAATGAAACAACGGAAACAAAAACAAGTGAAACATTTGATACAGTGCCTGATTCCATTAGTGTTGTTAAGTTTCGGCATAGAAAATAGACACACCCTTACTGATTTACTGGTTCAAAATCAAGAAACATTATTCACTGGTACAACCGAAAAACAATCTCAATATAATAACCATGTAAGTGAAACAAATAAAATTGTTCCTGGCTATGATCAGCACCAATATAATCAATTAGCTAACCTAGACTTTCAAAGTGGCGGAAAAGCCGTTATAGAGGTCAATAACGGACAATCTAGTTTAGATATTGCCACGTGGAAAGAAAACAAAGTGATTTATGGAGACTTAGATTCCTTAAACCGGACAACATTTGTGACTGCCTACCTTGATAGGAAGAATTTAGGACGTTCTGAAGGACGAGAACGGCAAGTCTGGCAACCGACTGGTTGGCACCAAAAACAGATCGATGGAGATCCGATTGTGAATCGCGGACATTTACTTGCATATACGTCCAGCTTTAACTTTGATATTGACGGAAACTTTAAGATAGGTGAAAATGGAAGCCAAGACAATCCCAAAAACCTGGCAACACAAACAGCTTTTTCTAATCAAAAAGTGCAGACGCACTATGAGAAACTAGTCAGAGATGCACAAAAGCTTAAGGGGAACAAAGTCATTTATCAGATCGTGACAGTTTTTCGTGGAAAGGAATTAATGCCTCGAGGTTATTGGTTACAAGCGATTGACAGTGCGGGTACACTGAATTTCAATGTTTATGAATATAATGTGCAGCCAAACGTCGTGTTCAATTATGAAGAGGGTACAAGCCAAATCGATAGAACAATGAAAGTGAGGGAGTAGCAATGACTAAAGAAGAAAAAATAATATTGATTGTACGTAATAGTGACTTTACGTATGAAGAATTAGAAAAGCTTCCAATGTCTAGTATCGATAGTATTTATAAAGCGCATGTCCTTGAAAAAAATGGAGGATAGGAGTGACATAGTGATAAATAAAGTGGAAAAGAGAGATATTTTAATTCTCAGTAGTTTTGTATTTGTGGTAATGTTAATTTACAATTTTGGTATTAAACAAATGGAATTTGGGGACGATGCGTTTTTCTTAAAGCAGTTTACACATGATTTTCAAAGTAACTATTATGAATTTTTGAAGTTTAGGTACAATGAATGGACGTCTCGATTAGTGATTGAAATAGCTCTAACACAAGCGGTACAACACGTATTTTTGTGGAGAGTTTTAAATGCTATAGCAATGTCTATAGTGGCAATTGTCCCTGCACTACTGTTTAACTCAGATAATAGTCGAAGAGGATTAATTATAGGTACTGGCATGTCATTATTAATTCCTGCTTCGATGATAAATAATGCAGGATGGATAGCAACAACAACAAATTATGTTTGGGTCATGGCAGCAGCATTGTTAAGTATTTGGCCTATTATGAACTATATAAGAGGAAAAAGTGTAAATTGGGTATCTCTTATTTTATCGTTGGTGTTCTTGATTTATGCTACAAATCAAGAACAAATGGTAGTCATTATGTTAGTTTCTTTATTAATTTTAGCGGGTATTCTATTTTTGTCTAAAAAGAATATCCTGATAACTTTACCTCATATTGCTATTGTAATCGCTAGCTTTGTGTTTATTTTAACATGTAAGGGGAATGCGGCAAGAAACGTCCAAGAAACGAAACAATGGTTACCTAATTTTTCTAGCTACAGTATTTTTGATAAGTTACAAATAGGGTATTCGTCCACTTTGAAAGCTTTATTTTTTGAGTGGTCTCCATTGATGTTAGCTTTTGTATTGCTAATTCTTACTGCTGGACTAGTAAAAAATGGGACATTAGTCAAAAAGATGATTAGTGGAATACCGCTATTGACGTATTTGATTTGTACAAGATTTAATACGATTATTGATCAAACTTATGATATAGTTTCAGGAAAAACATATATGTCACTAGTAGTTCTTCTTACTGGGTTGGTTTTTCTTTATGTAATAGGGATTTTTGGGGCAAGTAATAATCCCTTAGAATTTTTATCAGTTATCTTTCTTCTTATTTTGGGTGTAGGAAGTCGTATTATGATGGGGTTCTCTCCTACCATATGGGTATCTGGATCAAGGACTTACTATTTCACTTATGTTCTTATAATGATGTCAGGTGTCTATTTAATAAGTCAGCTACCTGAAAATAACCAAAGTAGAACCTTTAAAGTGCTATTCGGATATTTTCTGGTATTGGCTCTATTATTAATAATGATGTATACAAAAATATTGTAAAATGTTTTGCTAAACTTTCGACAGTTGTTGAAAGGACAGTGTGTATACTGTAGAATAATTACAAGTCACTTCAGATTTAACTATTTTCTTACAGACTGAATTAATCAATCATTTAGTTCTATGAGTATGCGTTAGAAATGAAAGGCTAAAATAAGTTATAACCTTAGAGACTGTCTCCCCCCAAAAAGAGATAGTCTTTACTATACATTTGAGCCTAGTTTTTATTTAAATGAATGTAATCATAAGTGAGGGTTTTACTGATAAAAAATCAGTTATGATTAAAGTATAAAACAACAGTCATAATTATTTATGCTTTAAAATATAAACTGTTACTATGCCAACAATTATTCCTAAAAATAAAATCAGAAGGGATATAAACTTTTTCTTCATACGAAGCACCTTTCTTTTAATTTAAATATTCTGTGGTGAAATTTAAAAATCTTTTTTATTCAGGTTGCCATTGAAAAATATCTTCTAGTGGAGTATTCAGGTAGTAAGCAATTTTTAATGCTAACTGTAAAGAAGGGTTATATTTATTTTTTTCTATACCATTAATAGTTTGTCTGCTAACTTCTAATAAAGCAGCTAATTCACTTTGGCTAATTTTTTTTTTCTCTCTAATTAATTTTAAGTTATTGATTATCATTTATGAAGTCCTCTTGTTGAAAAAAAGTAGTAACAGAGAGTGCAATATCATTGATAGAGAGAAGTAATAGTAGATAAAATTAAAGAGATAGTTTTTAGTAATAACATTAGGTAGAAAAAGAAAAATAGCAACTACTATAAGTATGGAAAAGTTAATAAATAAGTACATGTAAGTAGATGTTAAGGAAATTGTATATAAAATTCGCTCATCTTTTTTTGAATCAGTCAGATTAAAAACAAAGTAGACTACAGAAATGATATCCAATAAAAAAATAAAAATAGCCATTTTGGTTCCTCCTTTTTGTCAAGTGACACTTGACAAAAGATTAAAAGCTCTATAATATTAAATTGTAACATATTATGTTATGCAATATACAACAATTTTATGATGGAGGGTAAGAATTATGGAAAATTTAAGTGTAGTTCCTAGTTTTGAAGAACTAAGTGTTGAGGAAATGGAAGCGATTCAAGGTAGTGGAGATGTTCAGGCTGAGACAACACCGGTGTGTGCTGTTGCGGCGACAGCTGCAGCAAGTAGTGCTGCTTGTGGCTGGGTTGGTGGCGGTATTTTTACTGGAGTAACTGTAGTTGTGTCTTTAAAACATTGTTAAAATATACTATAAAACTTAGTGAGGTGAAGCACAGTGCTAAATAAGGAAAATCAAGAAAACTATTACTCTAATAAATTAGAACTTGTTGGTCCTTCTTTTGAAGAGTTAAGTTTAGAAGAAATGGAAGCGATTCAAGGTAGTGGAGATGTTCAGGCTGAGACAACTCCAGCATGTTTTACCATAGGCTTAGGAGTAGGTGCATTATTTTCAGCTAAATTTTGCTAATTTATATATTAAGAGGGCTAGTGAAACTAGCCCTCTTATACATAAAAAAGGAGTGCTTACATGGAAGATAATTTAATAAATGTTTTAAGCATAAATGAAAGATGCTTTTTACTAAAGCAAAGTGGTAACGAGAAGTACGACATTAAAAATTTACAAGCTTGGAAAGAAAGAAAAAGTGTTCTTAAACAAGATGATTTAGACTACTTGATTAAATATAAATATGAATCACTGGATAATTTTGGATTAGGAATAACACCTATTGAAAACTTTCCTGATAAAGAAGTTGCAATTCAATACATTAAAGATCAATCATGGTATATTTTTTTTGAATCCATTTTAGATTCTTATAATGATAGTGAAGAGCAATTATTAGAAGTAGATGCTAGTTATCCTTTTAGATATTTCTTACAATATGCTCGTTTATTTTTACTTGATTTAAACTCAGAGTTAAATATTTGTACAAAAGAATTCATTATTAATTTATTAGAAAATCTAACACAAGAGCTTATTCACTTGACAAGTAAAACATTAGTGCTAGATTTGCATACTTTTAAAAAAAATGAACCTCTAAAGGGAAATGATAGTAGCAAGCGATTTATCTATTATCTAAAAAAAAGATTTAACTCTAAAAAAGATATAATAGCTTTTTATACATGCTATCCTGAGTTGATGCGTATTACTGTTGTTAGAATGAGATATTTTTTAGATAATACTAAACAAATGCTTATAAGAGTGACTGAAGATTTACCTAGCATACAAAATTGTTTTAACATACAATCCTCAGAGCTTAACTCTATATCAGAATCACAGGGAGACTCTCATAGTCGCGGAAAAACTGTTTCTACACTAACTTTTTCTGATGGAAAGAAGATAGTATACAAGCCAAAGATTAATAGCGAGAATAAATTAAGAGATTTTTTTGAATTTTTAAATAAAGAATTAGAGGCAGATATTTATATAGTTAAAAAAGTTACTAGAAATACCTATTTCTATGAAGAATATATAGATAATATAGAAATAAATAACATAGAAGAAGTAAAAAAATATTATGAAAGGTATGGTAAACTAATCGGAATAGCTTTCTTATTTAATGTAACAGACTTACACTATGAGAATATAATCGCTCATGGAGAATACCCTGTTATCATAGATAACGAAACTTTTTTTCAACAAAATATTCCTATAGAGTTTGGTAATAGCGCAACAGTAGATGCTAAATATAAATATTTAGATTCTATAATGGTGACAGGGCTAGTACCATATTTAGCGATGAAAGATAAGTCAGATTCGAAAGATGAAGGGGTTAACCTTAGTGCGTTAAACTTTAAAGAGCAAAGCGTACCGTTCAAGATATTAAAAATTAAAAATACATTTACTGATGAAATGCGTTTTGAATATCAAACACACATTATGGATACTGCAAAAAATACTCCAATTATGAATAATGAAAAAATTAGTTTTATCAGCTATGAAAAATATATAGTTACTGGTATGAAAAGTATTTTAATGAAAGCAAAGGATTCTAAGAAAAAAATATTGGCATATATTAATAATAATTTACAAAATCTTATAGTTAGAAATGTAATCAGACCAACTCAAAGATATGCTGATATGTTGGAATTTTCATACCATCCTAATTGCTTTTCTAATGCAATAGAGAGAGAAAAAGTACTTCATAATATGTGGGCCTATCCATATAAGAATAAAAAGGTAGTTCATTACGAATTTTCAGACTTAATAGATGGAGACATACCCATTTTTTATAACAATATCTCAAAAACATCATTAATAGCTAGTGACGGGTGCTTAGTAGAAGATTTTTATCAAGAAAGCGCTCTGAATAGATGCCTAAATAAAATAAATGATCTTTGTGATGAAGATATTTCTATTCAAACCGTTTGGCTAGAAATTGCTTTGAATATTTATAATCCATATAAATATATTAATGATTTGAAAAATCAAAATTCAAATAAATATATTTATACTGGCTTAGAGCTAAACAGTAAAATTATTCAAGCATGTCAGAAGATAGAGAAAAAAATTTTCAAGAGAGCTATTTTTAATAAAAAAACCAATACTGTAAATTGGATTGACATAAAGTTGGATCAAGATTGGAATGTGGGAATCCTAAATAATAATATGTACGATGGATTGCCTGGTATATTCATATTTTATGTGGCTCTTAAATACATTACAAAGAATCATAAATATGACTATGTAATTGAATGTATAAAAAATTCAATTTATACAATACCATCTGAAGATATATTGTCAGCTTTTTTTGGAAAAGGAAGTTTAATATATCCTTTACTTGTAGATTACCGCTTAAATAATGATATAAACTCTTTAAATGTAGCCGTAGAAATTGCAGACATGTTGATTGAAAAGAAACCGATAAATAATGGCGAGTTAAAAAATGATTGGATCCACGGGCATAATAGTATAATAAAAGTTTTATTATTGTTATCCGAGATAACAGAGGATGAAAAATATAGAAAATTTTCATTAGAAATTTTTGAAAAATTATCCGAAGAACCCTATTTTAATTTCAGAGGATTCGGACACGGTATATATAGCTATGTCCATCTTCTATCAAAATTCAATAGGATAGATAAGGCAAATTCTTTACTTCATAAAATTAAAGAATCATACTTTGAAGAAGAACCTAAAAACAATAGTTGGTGTAAGGGAACTGTAGGTGAACTTTTAGCGACAATTGAATTATATGATGATAACATTTCAAATATAGATATTAATAAAACCATAGAATATAAAAATAAAGATTGTCTGTGCCATGGAAATGCAGGTACTTTAGAAGGTCTAATTCAATTAGCTAAAAAAGATCCTGGAACTTATCAGTATAAAAAAAATAAACTTATTAGCTATATGTTAAATGATTTTGAAAAAAATAATACACTAAAGGTTGCCGGAAGTGAGTATTTAGAATCACTAGGATTCTTTGTAGGAATCAGTGGTGTGGGTTATGAATTATTGAGAAACCTAGATTCTGAAATTCCGAATGCATTACTTTTTGAGTTATAAGAGGTGTAATTATGAAAAGATTGAAGTACGTTGCGCAAGGAGAGCATAGTGAATGTGCTTTGGCATGTATCACTATGCTACTTAATTATTATGGTAATCAAAGTACACTAGTAGAACTAAGGGAAAAATATGGGGTGCCCAAAGGAGGACTAACTATCAAGAATATTCGTACTGTCTTTGACGAATATGGATTTGATGTATCGACATTTAAATCAAGTTTTTCAAATTATTTAGATCTTCCGACTCCTGTAATAAGTTATTGGAATAATCAACATTTTGTGGTCATAGAGAAAATAAAAAAGAAGAAAGTATTAATCTTAGATCCTGCAAGTAATAAACGCTGGATTGATATTTCAGAATTCAAAAAAAATTTTTCAAATATATTAATATACGCACATAAGAAAAAGACTAAAAAAGAAGGCAAAAGGAAACAGTTTTTTTTAAAGTCATTTATTTTTACAAAATTCAAAAGATATTTCTTTAGTTTAATAATATTATCATTTGTTTCACAACTTTTATTACTCTTAATTCCTATTGCAACAAAGTATTCGATAGATAATATTAGATCTTTTCAAGAAATTCCTACCTATGTTCTGTTATTAATATTAACTAGTTTTTTTTCTGTTTTATATGTAGTTCAATACTTAAAAAGCTCTGTAGTAGCAGAATTTCAGTATGAATTTGATTTTAAATTAATGTTTTCTTATATTGATAAACTTTTTAGTATGCCACTAATGTATTTTAGTAATAGATCAACTGGAGAATTAGTGTTTAGAGCGAACTTAAATATTTATATTAGGCAAATATTGTCTCAAAAGGTAATAACAACTTTAATAGATAGTCTTTTTTTAGGGATATATTTGTTTTTAATGGTTAACTATTCTATTTTACTGACAATAATAGCTCTTGTTCTAATCTCTTTAATAGCTTTTTTAAGTATTATAAATTCGCATACAATAAAAAGATTTGTAGATAAAGAAATAATGGAACAAGGAAACGTCCAGAGAATTATTACAGAAGCAATTGAAGGAATTGAAACCATTAAATCTGCTAATGCAGAAAAGAGTTTTTTGTTAAATTGGAAAAACATGTTTACGTCTCAACTATTAATTACAAAAAATAAAAATAGATATATAGCTATTTTTGGAATATTACCAGAAATCATACAAAGTGTAATGCCAGCTCTATTTTTAATAATAGGTATTAAATTAATAATCAACAATTCTTTGTCATTAGGATCACTAATTGGTTTTGTTTCTATAGTAACAATGGTTATGAAGCCAATTCTAAGTTTGGTTTCCTCTTATAATGACTTTCTACTATTAAATGTATATTTTCAAAAATTATCTGAAGTTTTAACTTATGAAGAAAAAAATGATTTTAATAATAAAAAAGGAAATGTTGGAAAAGAAGAGTTTATTTATAGGGTTAATAATGTTTACTATACTATATCTGTTTTTGAAAAAAATATTTTAAATGGTATTTCTTTTGACATAAGAAAAGGGGATAAAGTTGCTATTGTTGGTAGAAGTGGGTCAGGGAAATCTACTTTACTAAAACTATTGGCTGGATTGTTACAACCTTCTAATGGAGAAATATTGTATGAAGGCTATCCTTTATCAAACAACTCCAATAATAGAAGAAACATTTTTTATGTTAATCAAAATGCGCATATTTTTAATGAAACTATCGAAAAAAATATTTCTTTAGAGTTTAAACCGAATTCTTCTATAAATGAGAAAAAAAGACTAAAAGAAAGTATGAGTAAATCAAAAATGGATGAGGTACTTTTAGGAATTCCTCAGTATGAGAAAACTATAGTATCAGAAAATGGTAGTAATTTCTCTGGTGGTCAAAGGCAAAAGATTGCTTTAGCTAGAGCGTTCTATTCTAATGTGAATACATTACTTTTAGATGAGCCTACATCTGCAATGGATAATATTTCAGAATTTGAAGTTTTTTCTAATTTATTAGATGAGAAAAGAACAGTTATTACTGTTGCTCACAGAATTAGTACCGTGAAAAACTTTGATAAAATTATATTAATGGATAATGGTGAAATAGTATGTATTGGAAAGCATGAAGATCTTATTGAAAATAGCGAGTTATATCGTTCACTGTATTACAAAAAACAACAATTTGGAGGTACAAAATGAAAAAAAGAGGATTGACTTATATTTTAATCTCATATATTTTTTTAATATTAGGAACAACAGGTTATGCATCAGATCTCTCAAATAATATTTCATTTTTTATTGATAATTCGCAAACAACTGCTATAGAAGAAATTGAGTCTGAATTATCTTCTGAAAAAGTAGATTATATACAGGAAATAGGATTAGTTAGTTTTAAAAACCTGGATGATAGTGATAGGAAGTTTATAGGTAAATATTTTAATGTTTCGGAAGGGAAAAAATTACCAGATTTTAAACCTGAAGAAGTTAATAGTTCTATTTTAAACATTAATATTTTAAACAAAGATTTTAAGTCTTTTAATTGGCCATATAAAAAAATTTTATCTCATATTGATCCAGTGAAAGAACAACTAGGGAAAGATATAACCATAGCTCTAATTGACTCGGGGATTGATAGGCTTCATCCTAATCTTCAAGACAATAACCTAAGATTAAAAAACTATGTTAATGATATTGAGTTAGATGAATATGGTCATGGTACACAAGTTGCTGGAGTAATAGACACGATTGCTCCAAGAGTGAATTTAAATTCTTACAAGGTGATGGATGGGACAGATGGAAACTCTATAAATATGCTTAAAGCTATAGTTGATGCTACAAATGATCAAGTAGATATAATAAATGTGAGTCTTGGATCATATAAAAATATGGAAATAGATGACGAAAGATTTACTGTAGAAGCATTCAGAAAAGTTGTTAACTATGCAAGAAAAAATAACATTCTAATTGTTGCATCAGCAGGAAATGAGTCGCGTGATATAAGCACTGGTAATGAAAAACATATACCAGGAGGACTAGAGTCTGTAATTACCGTCGGAGCTACAAAAAAGAGTGGTGATATTGCTGACTATTCTAATTATGGGTCTAATGTATCTATATATGGTCCCGCAGGAGGATATGGTGACAATTACAAAATAACAGGACAAATTGATGCTCGTGAAATGATGATGACTTATTACCCTACATCGCTAGTTTCTCCACTAGGCAAAGCTGCTGACTTTCCAGATGGTTATACACTTTCTTTTGGAACAAGTTTAGCAACTCCAGAAGTAAGCGCAGCTTTAGCAGCTATTATGTCAAAGAATGTAGATAATTCTAAAGATTCAAATGAAGTATTAAATACTTTATTTGAAAATGCTGATTCTTTTATAGATAAAAATAGCATGCTTAAATACAAAGAGGTGAGAATAAAATAGATGAAATTTATATCTCCGATGATCTTTACGTTACTTCTCGTAATCTTTACTCTTGTTTTTGAATTAAATTTAGTGTCTACAGCATACTTTGCCTTGTTATTGTCTATCTTTGTACATGAGTTAGGGCACTTAGCTTTTGGATTATTTAATAAAGTTAGACCAGAGTCATTAATATTTGGGTTTATAAAATTTTCGTGGGAAAATCAGTTTAAGATCAGATTAAATACACAGTGGGGATTTTTTGGTGGATTATTTAGATATAAACCAACTACGTTTAATAATAAGAAAATTCTGAGGTTGTTAACCGGGGGACCAATATTTAGTCTTTTTTTTACATTAACCTTTTTTGTAAAAATTGACTTTTTTCAATATTTTTCTTTATTTAATTTTTCGATATTTTTAATTACTGCAGTTCCTTTTAATTTTAACGGGTTTATGAATGATGGATACAATATATATAAATTAGTTACTAAGGATTATATTTTTGAAATGTATTATATTGTATCAAATAGCTTACTTAATAAATATAATCAGTCAACTTTCTTAAATACAACTGAGGTATGCAAAATAATAAAAAAAAATAAAGAATTACCATTATATGTGCTAAATACATTCTTATTGTATGTTATATATGAGTATTTAATAGACAAAAATAATAGGAAATTAAAACTAATATACCCAATACTTAGTAAAGAAGACAAGATACTGAATAATAAAAGTTATTTACAGAATTTTTATTTGGCTAATTTGTATATGATAGAATATATCTTATCTGTAGATAATAAACAAACTTTTAAAAAAATAAATTTAAAAATTCTAGACTCAATTAGTAGATCTAGAATTAGATATCTAAACTTTAAATGCTCAAAAAGTGATGATGATGAAATAAGCCAATCAATGACAGAATTTAGCAATATCATAAAAAATTATTCAGATCAAATGTCGACTATGATTATAGCAGAAAAACAATGGGTTCAAAATTGAGATAAGAAACCAGCTAGACTGTCGACGTAAAATGATAGGCTAACAAAAGTGATGTGTGCTTGCTACGATTTTTATACAGTATTTCATGATGTAATAAATAAATTTTCTGTTAAAATATATTAACTAAAAGAACCAACAGGGTATACCCTGCTGGCTCTTTTGTGTACCTATGGTATACTTGAATTCCTAAGAGGTCAACATAGTTGGGCAACAGAATTTTAAAACGGAGATTATTTTTATGGCAAAAATAAGTTATTCACGTGTGAGTAGTACAGAAAAAAATTTATATAATCAATTAGAGTTGCTTTCTACTTGTAATAAAAACTAGTCTTGAGAATATCGTCTATATCTTCTTGAAATGTAGCAACAAGGAATTGTACTTGCTAAAGAAAAAGGGAAATATAAGGGTTAAAAACTAAAGTATCGAAAAAATGATTTCCGTTTTCAGCTAGCATTTAGATTATTTTTGACTAGCTCTATGTACAAAGAAGTTGTAGAACAAACGGGGATAATCGGAGAACATTCAAAAGGTGTAGGATAAAGTATGGCGTTACTAATGAAAGTAGGAAGAAGATAAAGAAGGGTGATAGTAATGTATGATTGTTCCAAACAATTAGAAAAATTCTATAGAAAAAAAGTTGTTCTTTCAGCAAAAGAACAAAATGAATTGAGAGAAAAACGAAAGCTTAATATTAAAAGATTAAAAGATGGGTTGTCAGAGTATAACTCAGAAAAAAATAAAAATTATAAGATTGCAGAAGAAAGAATTCAAGGAAGTATGGCTATGCACACTATTACTCAAAATGATAAACAAGACTACGATATTGATGTTGGAATAGTATTTGAAGAGGATAGTTTAAATGAATTAGGTTCTTTAGCTACTAGAAATATGGTAGCTAATGCTTTAGAAAGAAAAACTAAACAATTTGCAGAAAATCCTGAAATAAAAACAAGTTGTGTACGTTTGAAGTACAATTCAACGGGATATCATGTGGATTTTGCAGTATTCAAAAGATATAAAAAAAATTCTTATGATGCTGATTACACTTATGAGCATTCTGGATCAGAATGGTCAGTAAGACATATAAAGGACTTAGAATCATGGTTTAGCGAAAGAATAAAAGGTAAAGGAGATGATTTAAGAAAAGTTATCCGTTTATCTAAAATGTTCTGTAAATCAAGAGAATCATGGAAGAATATGCCAAGTGGCCTGATTCAAACCGTTATATGTGAAGAAAATTTTAATGAAAGTTATTCAAGATTAGATGAAATATTTTATTATACAATGAAGAATATCGTAAGACGTTTAAATGTTTATTTAGAGGTATATGCTCCAGTTGATAACGGAAGGTCGTTAGTAAATCGTGATATAGATTATCAACGTATGAAAAATTGGAAAAATAGACTTGAAACTCAGCTTGACAGTCTAAATGTTTTATTTGATGATGAGTGTACTTCTGAAGAGGCACTAAAAGCTTGGGGAATATTTTTTGAGCATTCTTATTGGAATGAGTTAGCAAATACAGTTAAAGAACAAAATTTTACTGATACCGAAGAATTTATAGGAGATTTATATCCTGTTTTGGAACAATTTGAGGTAATGGTTGATTGTAAAGTATCAGGAAATGGTTTTACTTTAATGGCTTTACAGAAGTATTTGGAAAAATACGCACCACGCTTAAATAAATTCATTCCACCTAAATTTAAGATTGAATGTAGCATTAAATCTACAAATTGTCCTTCATATGATAAGATTTTGTGGAAAGTCTTAAATGTAGGATCTGAAGCTGAAAGAAGAAATGAGATTCGTGGACAAATCAAAGATAGAGGTAAACAAATAACTGAAAATACTAAATTCCGTGGTGACCATTACATTGAATGTTACTTGATAAAAGATAATATATGTGTGGGAATTGGCCACGTAAATGTTCCAATTGGAGGAAATTAGATTGACAGAGTATAAATATATAAAAATATGGGGAAAAATATTGATATATAGTGCTTTTTTCCTTCTGTCTATAATCGGCATTTTTTATTTTGACTGTATCGATAATTCTATAGGATTTAACTTTTCATTTGCCATTTTCAGTTTATTAATAGGATATGTAATTCTATCTATCAAAGAACTGTTGGATAATAAAAATTGGAAATCATCTCAACGCAGATTAAAGAAAAAAGGAAAAATAGAGGAAAATTCAAAAATTAGAATATCATTTGCTTATTTATTTAGAATAATAGTAGATGGCAAGTATTTTTTAGTATTAAACAATAAATCTGATAAGTATCAACCGGTAGGAGGCGCTTATAAGTTAGAAAAAGAAGAAGCACAGTATTTGTCAGAAAAAATACCAGTTGAAAATGATGATAAAATTCCTGTAGATGAAACTACAAAAGGAGATTATCGCTTATACGTTAAGAATAAAAACTTGAGAAAATTTGTAAAAAGATTTGATAAAACACCACATAGAGAGAGTTTAGATAATCTCAGTAGAGAGTTTCAAGAGGAACTATTTTCAACAAACATCTTAAATAAAAATAAATTTGGAGATTTAATATATAAATACTGTGGAAGACATATGACAGATGTACAATATAGCAATTATTTTGACTGCTATGAATTACTTTTAGCAGATATTGTTGAAGTTATATTGAATGATGAACAAGAGCAGCTATTCCGAGATCTTATGGAAAAATCTGATAAGCGATATATGTTTGCTACATTTAGTGATATTAATGCAGGCGGAGTAATGTATGGGACTAATGATCTTAAGGATAAGATTGCTAATCATACACCTAAAATATTAAATGAAAACTCAGATAAACTAATAAATAAAAAAACATATAAAGATGAAATTACGGTCAACTTTGACTAACTTGATGCTTTAGTGTCTGGAACATTAGTCTTCACACGCCACCTAAAATCAAATAAATGATTGAATAGAAGTAAACTATCGAGAAATACGGTGCCATCCATGAAAATTGTTCCTCATATTATGGTAGAAGGAAAGAGGGAATAATTCCCTCTTTTCTGTTATCGGCTATTTTGATCTGTATTCTTGCAGTTTTCTTTTCACGTAGGAAAAAATTAATTTCAACAATTTGGAAACAAGCCATTTGCAAATTATTCTTGTGAATGGAGTGTCAAATTCATTTGGTAAAAACGAGAATAGCAATTTAACAATAAAAAATGTAGTTACTTGAATAAAAAATTCAGACATAAGGCATTCCTGCTTTCAAATTATTTATAGGCGTAGTACTTCCTATAATGATTTGGCCCTTTTGGATCAAACTTGTCCCAAAGTAGTTAAAGAAAAATAGATATAAAAAAAGAGAGCCAAAACTTTTTAGTTTTGGCTCTCTAAATTTTTAACAAAAGAATGGTACAATGAATAAGACACAAGGTAGTTGTGTCTGTCATTTTTCTTTTTAAATGGCAATAATTTTTATCTTTATTTGACATTATATTTAAGCAATAAATAGCATCCAACTATATAAATAGTTAATTCTAATTGAGATACAATTAAAAATAAATGGCATTCTCCATAACTTGGAAAAAGCCATTTATTTCAAAATATTTAGAAAATTTAAGACAGACGAAATATTAAGTGCAAATAAAGTATTCTATACCTCTCCAGCTGAAAAAATGATTCGTGTTAGTTCAGATATCCATATATTAGCAACTAGGATTGATAGGGTTAAAACAATGCATTTAGTTTTTAAATACAATCAAAAGGAAATTTACGCTTCATATTCTTATGAAGGAATTAAATTTAATTATTGTTGATGAAATCAATCGATTAAAACTTCAACATTTAGAACAGCTAAGAGATATTTATGATAAAAATGATTTAGCAATGGTTTTTATCGGTATGTCTGAAATTGAAAAGAGATTATCTCGTTATCCTCAACTGAACTCGCGTATAGGATTTGCACATGAATTTGATAACCTTAGTAAGGACGAAACGCATCATACCTTAGAATACAAATGGACAGATTTAGGAATTGATATAGAGCTAGAAGATTTTTCTGATTATGAAGCTATCACAACTATCATTAAAATCGCAAAAGGGAATTTTCGACTTATTCATCGTTTATTTACACAGATTGATTGTATTTTAAGAATCAATAAAATGGATAAGATTACTGTAGAAGTTATCGAAGTAGCAAGAGATAGTTTAGTGATAGGCATATAAAAAGCTAGCAAAAGTTGGTAGCTTTTGTCATTTATTGCTGGAAATTTTTGCCATTTAAATAAAAAAGTGGCATGTTAGTAGAGTTTAGTGCGTGGTACATGGTACAATAAATAAGAAGAGACATTAAAATACTACTGGCATCAATAGATTTGTGATGGTTTTATGGGAAGGTGAAAAGATGAAAAAATTTCAAGTAAAAGAATGGTCATGGATAGTAATCGCCTGTTCTTTTTTAGTGTTGGCTTTTATAGAAAAACAAATTGCGTTTGGCGTTTTAGGGTTATCTTTTCTTGCTGTTGCTTTTGATGATTAAAGAAATACTATAATTGCGGGGAGTTTAGCCGTAGGCTTGTATTATCATTTTTGAGTTACCGTGATTGTGCCAAAATCATGCAAAAATTTAGTATCTATGTGCATCATACGATGGTTTATCGTTGGTGTCAGCAATATGGGAAAGTGTTCTATCATTTATGGAAGAAACGCAATAAGCGACGTGCTTTGTCACAATCTTGGTGGCTGGATGAAACGTATGTCAAAGTGAAAGGAAAAGACCATTATCTATATCGAACGATTGAATCTAACGGAAATACCCTTGATATGTGGTTGCGAAATCATCGAGGTACGGTCTCTACAAAAGCCTTTATGAAGTGATTAATCCGTGATTATGGACAACCGCGTTCCATCGTAATAAACGCGCACCTTCACTGAAAGCCATTAAAAAATTGAAAGAAGCCGGTCTGCTTGATAAAAAAGTCCATCTCTGGAAGTCCAACTATCTCAATAATGCCTTGGAACAGGATCATCGGCAGGTGAAGGGAAAACTTTCTTATGGAAATAGTTTCTAGTTAATTTAAACCGCTGCAACAACGATTAAAGGAATTGAAGCCGTTTCAGCCTTATACAAAGAAAATCGAAGAGAAATGAGCATCTTCGACTTTTCCCGTAGGAAGCAATTGAAAACTTGTTTAACGTAGCTTAAGTGACTGATTGGAAATTAGACAAGTGTGTCCGCTAAAAAACTTTGCAACACAACCCATTTTAATCAATTTATGTTAAATGATAGCGTAAAGTGGGGGTTAGAAAGCTTTGCAATACAACCATCAATTTGACAATTTAGGATATATTACGAGGAGTGAAGTGATGAAGAAAAAATTTTACTATAGTGTAGTTAGTGTGGTTTGCTTATTACTGTTTTTAAGTCTGTATAAACTTGTTATAGAAATACCTAATGCTTATGCAGAATCTGAAGCTAAATCTGAAAATGTTGTAGTAAACCCAATATTCTTAGATGGACATGATAGCTGGAGTTGGATATCATGGGGAGACCAGTCCTCTGCAATAGTTACAGAGCAATATGGAGATATATGGGATGGATCTATATATAATTTGCCGGGGAAAGTACTTGCAGATCACGGGAAAGCGACACCTACTAGTAGCAATGCTTGGGCAAGACAATTACCCGATCCATTCGCAGGAATGGAAAAATGGGCTATGGGAGATATACTTTATCAAGATATTTTATTACCTACTAATAAAACAATAACTACTTTTGAGTTTAGTGCATATGCTAAAAATAGTGCGCAAAAAATTAAAGACGAGAATGGAACATCTATTTATTATACAGATGGTTCTGGTTTGAAAGTAGAATTTTTGAATTCTGCAGATGAGGTTATAGATGTCTTTGAAACAGGACCGTCTGTTCAATTTAGTATGACTAAACTTTCTCTTGCAGGATCAGTACCGGCTAATTCTGTAAAAGCTCGTATTCAGTTAGTGGGGTATGCTGGCAATCCATATTGGATAGATAGTTATTGGGCAAATGTAGAATTTTATTATTATTCAAAAGACTCAACCGAACCTGGTTCAACAACCGAACCTGGTTCAACAACCGAACCTGGTTCAACAACCGA